>Ga0247741_1000012_pt1 | contig 302930 bp, 273 predicted proteins | sample UWRJL213509R2_FD_180945 | JGI IMG/M metagenome (GOLD analysis project Ga0247741, IMG submission 180945) | Plant litter microbial communities from Arlington Agricultural Research Station in Wisconsin, United States - UWRJ-L213-509R-2 | ecosystem: Environmental > Terrestrial > Plant litter >...
GGCTCACCTCTTCCCATCCCGAACAGAGTAGTTAAGCCCGCCTGCGCAGATGGTACTGCATTATTGTGGGAGAGTATGTCGTCGCCTTTCTTTTGAAAATCCTCATCATTTATTTGATGAGGATTTTTTGTTTATAACAGTTTTTGAAATCTAAAACTCTCCTTATTTTTAGATTTAGGGCTAATATAAGGGCTCTGAGAATCCGTTATTTGAAAAATACCCGAGAATTATACTGATAAAGAGATTCTCAGTGTAAGGAATATTAAACTATAAAAATGTAATTTGAAATAATTCTCAGGTAAATAAATATTAATTTTTGTGATTAGAATTTATATATTAGATTAGAATTTTTAATCGACTTGAATTATGAAAATTTACATTATAATTCTTTTATCAGTTATAGGGTTTTCTGCTAATGCACAAAAACAAGATGTACAGAAGAACATTGAATTATTCTTTGAAGCATTTCATCAAAAAGATTCTGTTAAATTGAAATCTGTATGTTCAGATAAAATGATTTTGCAATCTATTAGCGAAAGTAAAACTAAGGGAAATAAATTATCTGATGAAACAGCAAAGGAATTTTATAAATCTATTGCTTCGATTCCATCGAATATGAAATTTCAAGAGAAAATTTCAAGTTATAATATTCAAATAGATGGGAGTATGGCACACGTTTGGGCTCCTTATGAATTTTATTTGAATGATAAATTGAGTCATTCAGGTGTAAATACTTTTACTTTGTTTAAAGAAAATGACGTCTGGAAGATAATTTATCTAATTGATACAAGAAGAAAATAATTTTTCTAAACGACATATTTGGCGTAATAGCAACACACATCTGTCAAAATACATTCTTCACATCTAGGTTTCGGCCTGCAGATTTCTCTTCCGTGAAATGAAATTGCCATACCAATTTCCGACCATATTTTTTGTGGTAAAACTTGCATTAAATCCTTTTCGATTTTATTTCCATCTTTACTTTCTTTTATGATTCCAATTCTTGGAGCTACTCGAATGACATGTAAATCTGCAATTATTCCTTCGGCCGGTTTATTGGCTTCTCTCAGAATCACATTTGCCGATTTTCTTCCAATTCCTTTTAAGGCTGTTAATTCCTTCATAGTTAAAGGAATATCTTTATCGCTTTTTATTGTTTTTGCGATTTCTAAAAGCCATTTTGCTTTTGTGCCATGATTTCTAACTTTACTTATGTACGGTATAAATGTTTCTAAGTCTGTTTCAGACAGGCTTTTAAGAGTAGGATATTTTTCGAATAAAGCCGGAGCAATTTTATTTATGTTGGCATCAGAATCTTGCGCAGACAAAACTACCATTATTAATAACTGGTAAATGCTTTCATATTCTAAAGGATGTCTTTTTCCTTTATATTTCTTTAAAATGGGTTTCAATTTAGTTTCCCAATTTGACGTTTCTCCAAATAAATCCATTTCTAATATTTTTAGAATCAATAAAAAGATTTAATTATCACAAAATTAGTTAGTTTGAATGAATTCCAGTACTTTTTTGATAACATTTTGGTTTCCTAATATTTTTCTGTGTCCTAAACCGTCGGTTAAGAATAACGTTCCGTTTTTTAATTGCTTATGAATATGAATTCCGGCTTTTACAGGAACTTCAGGATCATCATTATCATGTATGACTAATACCGGAATTTCTATTTTTTGTGCTGCTTTGTATGCAGAAAAATCATTCATTTTTACATGGTATTTTTCTTCAAAAAGATCACGTAGTCGTTCACTTATTTCTTGTTTCAAACGTAATTTTGCAATAAAATCGTCTAATATATCCTGAACAATATCTCCGCTTCCAATTATTATAGCTTTATTTACTTTTAAACCATCTTTGATTGCATTTAGAACTGACATTCCACCTAATGAATGACCAATTGCAATTTCAAAAGGTCCAAACTGTTTTTCAATTTCCAAAACGGAAGCAATAAAATCAGACATAATAGTTGTTTTTCCTTTTGATTTTCCGTGTGCTGGTGCATCGAAACTAATTGTCGAATAGCCAATTTTTATAAGCTCATCTGCAATTTTAAATAATTGTGTTCCTCGCCCTGACCATCCGTGAACTAATAAAATCTTATGCTCATTTTCTCCATATTGATATGTCACAATACTTTTTTCAATCGAAGGAACGTAAATTATTTTTTGTATGCTTTTTTGATCCATTTCGAGTTCGCGTTTTGGAACTTTATGTTTTATAGGAGTTGTAAATAGTTTAGCGGCATAAGCTGTTACCCATTTAGTTGAAATAAAGGCGCATATTTTGCAGGATAAAATGATAAACTGCGGAATTTTTAATGATTTAGTAGGATTAGTTGCCTTTTTTGTCATATCAATAAATTTAATTTTGGGGCTTAGTTGTGCTTATTTTTTCCTAAATTTAAAAAACATAAAAGTAGCATATTAATAAATGTTTACTAAAAATATTTCAAATTATATATTTATAAATTTCTAAACATGGAAATATTTCATATCAGTGCAGAATGTTATCCGATGGTAAAGGTAGGCGGTTTGGCTGATGTAGTTGGTGCGTTGCCTAAATATCAGACAAATGCGAGACATCAGGTTCGGGTTGTGGTTCCTTGTTACGACACCAAATTTAGAAAAGAAAATGATTTTGAATGTGTTCATTGGGGGAATGTAAAATTAGGGAATTTCAATTTTCCATTTAGTATCTTAAAAGAAACTTCGGATAAGCTTGGTTATGAATTGTATCTTATAGAAATCAATGAATTATTTAACCGACCAAATGTTTACGGATATGAAGATGATATTGAACGTTTTTTATCTTTTCAAATTGCAGCTTTAGATTGGCTTTTAGCTCGAAAAACCGTTCCTGATGTAATAAATTGCCATGATCATCATACAGGAGTTATTCCATTTTTAGTAAAATATGCTTATAAATATGAAGCTATAAAAAACGTACGAACTGTAATTACAATTCATAATGGTTTGTATCAAGGCTGGTTTAGTTACGATAAACTACATTATTTACCGGAATTTGATTTGATACACGTCGGTTTTCTGGAGTGGGGAAATTCTCTGAATTCATTGGCAGTTGGTATTAAATGTGCCCACGCGGTTACAACGGTTTCTCCAAGTTATTTAAATGAAATCAATTATGCTGCAAATGGTTTAGAATCTTTGTTTAATTCGGTTCGAAGTAAGTCTAAAGGAATTTTAAACGGAATTGATTTTGAAGTTTGGGATCCTTCTAAGGATCAAATGATTGCTAGTAATTATTCGATTGAAAATTTTGAAATTGGAAAACAAAAGAATAAAGAAAAGCTCTGTAAACAATTTGAGTTAGATCAAACAAAACCATTGTTTAGTTTTATTGGGCGCTTGTTTGAAGAAAAAGGAGGAGACTTATTGCCTCAGGCTTCAGCATTGGCTTTATCTGAAAATTTCGAAAATGTAAATATTCTGATTTTAGGATCAGGGAACTCTGAAATAGAATCGCAATTAGTCCAATTACGAAACGATTATAAAGGGAATTACAATGTTTTTATTGGTTATAATGAAGATTTAGCGCATTTAATTTATGCTGGTTCAGATTATATTTTAATGCCGTCAAGAGTTGAACCTTGCGGATTAAATCAGATGTATGCGTTGCGTTACGGGACAATTCCCATTGTGAGAAGAACCGGCGGATTACGTGATACGGTAATTGATTTTGGTGATAATGGTAACGGAATTTGCCATGATCAGGCTTCGGTTGGAGATATTTGTTATTCTATTAACCGTGCTGTGAAATTGTACGATGATAAAATAAATTTCAATAAAATAAGAGAAATAGGAATGCGAACAGATCATTCCTGGGAAAGAGTTTGCCAAGAATATATAGAGATATACAATCTAATAATTGAGAAAAATGAAATTTAAAAAGAAAAATGTCGTTGCTATTATTTTAGGAGGAGGACAAGGTTCTCGTTTGTTTCCATTAACAGAAACCAGATCAAAACCGGCAGTACCAATTGGCGGAAAATACCGTTTGGTAGATATTCCAATCTCAAATTGTATCAATTCTGATATTTTTAAAATATTTGTTTTAACGCAATTCAATTCTGCATCATTAAATGCACATATTAAAAACACTTTTAATTTTAGTATTTTCAGCCAATCTTTTGTCGACATTTTAGCAGCTGAGCAAACTCCTGATAACCCAACCTGGTTTCAGGGAACCGCAGATGCCGTGCGACAATGTATGCCCCATTTTTTAAAACATGAATTTGATCATGCATTAATTTTATCCGGTGATCAGTTGTATCAAATGGATTTTAACGAAATGCTGGAAGCGCACATTGCTGCCGATGCCGAAATTTCTATTGCAACTTTGCCTGTAAATGCTAAAGATGCGCCAGAATTTGGGATTCTTAAAACAGATCATGAAAATCGAATTCAGGCTTTTATAGAAAAACCTAATTCGGAATTATTACCTGAATGGGAATCTGAGGTAAGTGATCAAATGAGAGAAAAAGGTAAAAAATACCTGGCTTCAATGGGAATTTATATTTTTAACAAATCATTGCTAGTTGATTTAATGTGTAATCCGGAAACGAAAGATTTTGGAAAAGAAATTATTCCGGAAGCGGTTAAAAACCATAAAATTTTAAGTTATCAATACGAAGGATATTGGACAGATATTGGAAATATTGAATCCTTTTTTGAAGCTAATATTGGATTGACAGATGATATTCCGGAATTTAATTTATTTGATAATGAAAATAAAATTTTTACAAGACCAAGATTGCTTCCGCCATCTAAATTCAGAAATTCCACTATAAACCAATCTTTAATTTCTGAAGGATGTATTATAAATGCCAAAGAAATTAAACGTTCGGTTATTGGTATTCGTTCCAGAATTGGCGACGGAACTGTTATTGAAAATTGCTATGTAATGGGTAACGATTTTTATCAGGATCTTGATGAAATGCATCAGGAAAGCAACAATAATCAAATTCATGTTGGAATAGGTGAGAATTGCTTTATTCAAAATGCTTTAATTGATAAGAATGTAAGAATAGGAAATAATGTTCACATTAACGGAGGAAAACATTTAGACAATTTTACAAACGAATTGTATAGTATAAAAGACGGAATTGTTGTGATTAAAAAGGGGGCGATTCTCTCTGATAATTTTAGAATTGAATAAGATTTAAAAGAAATTCGAATAAAAAAATCCCAAATTCCAATAAAAACAAAGATGACTAAAGTAATCACGCATTCTCTATTTACTGATTTTGATATTGACTTATTCAAAGCAGGAAAACACTTCAAATTATATGAAAAATTAGGAGCGCATTTAATTGAAGTTGATGGAGTTAAAGGTGTTTATTTTGCCGTTTGGGCTCCAACCGCCCAATCAGTTTCTGTTGTGGGCGATTTTAATTATTGGACTCAAGGTGAACATTTACTTCAGGTTCGTTGGGATTCTTCCGGAATTTGGGAAGGATTTATTCCACATATTGATAAAGGAGCACTTTATAAATATAAAATTCAATCAAATATTGACGGAATTGTAACCGAAAAAGCCGATCCTTTTGCTTTATATTGCGAGAAACCGCCTCACACAGCTTCGGTTGTTTGGGATTTGGATTATAGCTGGAAAGACAGCAACTGGATGAATTCCCGTAAGGAAAGTAATAAGCTTGATAAGCCTTATTCTGTTTATGAAGTCCATTTAGGTTCCTGGAAAAGGGGAGATCATAACAGGTTTTTGACTTACTTAGAATTAGCAGATGATTTGGTTGATTATGTAAAAGAGACCGGATTTACGCATGTTGAATTTATGCCTATTATGGAATACCCTTATGATCCTTCATGGGGATATCAATTGACAGGGTATTTTGCGCCAACTTCCCGTTTTGGAAAACCGCAGGATTTTATGGTTTTGGTCGATAAATTGCATCAGGCCGGAATTGGCGTTATTTTAGACTGGGTTCCGTCGCATTTTCCTGATGACGCACACGGTTTGGGATTTTTTGATGGCTCAAATTTATACGAACATCCCGATCGTCGAAAAGGGTATCATCCGGATTGGAAAAGTCTGGTTTTTAATTACGGAAGAAATGAAGTACGTGCTTTTTTAATAAGTAATGCTGTTTTTTGGCTTCAACATTATCATGCCGATGGTTTACGTGTTGATGCTGTAGCTTCGATGTTATATCTTGATTATTCTCGAAATGAAGGTGAATGGGAACCAAATATTTTTGGAGGAAGGGAAAATCTGGATACTATAAGTTTTCTTAAAGAATTTAATGAAGTTATCTATGCTAATTTTGATGGAGTTCAAACTATTGCAGAAGAAAGCACTTCTTTTCCTATGGTTTCAAGACCCACTTTTACAGGTGGTTTAGGTTTTGGAATGAAATGGATGATGGGCTGGATGCACGATACATTGAAATATTTTCAGAAAGAAACAGTGTACCGAAAATACCATCAAAATGATTTGACTTTTTCGATGACGTACGCTTTTACAGAAAATTTTATGCTGCCGTTTTCGCATGATGAAGTGGTACACGGAAAAAGTTCGATAGCCAATAAAATGCCGGGAGATGAATGGCAAAAATTTGCCAATTTACGTTTGCTTTACGGTTATATGTTTACGCATCCGGGAACTAAACTATTGTTTATGGGATCTGAATTTGGGCAAAGTGATGAGTGGAATTTTGAAGAAAGCTTAGACTGGCATTTGCTTCAATACGATTATCATTCAGGCATTAAAAAAATAATTACAGATTTGAATCAATTATATAAATCACAGCCTGCGTTGTATGAAAAACAATTTAGCGGAGATGGTTTTGAATGGATTAACTATTCAGATCATCAAAATGCGGTTTTAACATATATCCGAAAAGGAAATAATCCGGATGAAAATATAATTATAGCTTGTAATTTTACTCAGGTTCTTAGGGAAAATTATAAAATTGGAATTCCGAAAAAAGGAAATTTAAAAGAGATTTTTAATAGTGACGCCTCAATTTACGGAGGAAGCGGAGTTGGAAATTCTAATTCATTAAAAACAGAATCTGTTCCTTATGATGGCAGAGATTATTCTGTAGAATTGACTTTGCCGCCATTAAGCGTAACAGTTTATTCTTTCATATAAAAATCACCCATAATTTTATAATGTAATTTCTTCAGTTTAACGTTTATAAATTATGAATTTGCTGATTTATTGAGATGTAATTTAGCACTCATTCAGAAAAAACGTTTTCGTGAATAATCTGTTTATTCATAGAGGCTTACCAAGTTTTTTTGTATGTTTGAAACAGAGATAGTGTTATAATTAATTCATTAGCGATATGATTACAAATACAGCATTAGAGTATAAAGGCGATTTATATCCATCAAAAATTGTTTCGCATGAACATGAAGGAGATACCATTTTTTTTCATACAGACAATAAAGTAATCTTAAAAGTTACCATTCTTAGAGACAGCTTAATTCGGTTTCGATTTACTACAAAAGGGTATTTTAGCAATGATTTTTCGTATGCCATTGATAAAACGCAATTACATGGTTACAATTTTTTAGAATTGACCGAAGAAGAAACTTATTTTCAAATAAGAACCAGCAAAGTTAAATGCAAAATTCAAAAGCATGATCTTCGTTTATCTATTTACGATTTAAATGATTTCCTGATTCTTGAAGACGAACTTGGTTTTCATTGGGAAGAAAGTTATGAATATGGTGGCAATATCGTAAAAATGAGCAAATCTTCTAAAGATGGAGAGTGTTTTTACGGTCTTGGCGACAAAGCCACGCAAATGAATTTAAAAGGCAAAAGACTGGAAAATTTTGCCACAGATCAATACGCTTTTCAGAAAGAACAAGATCCGTTGTATAAAGTTGTTCCTTTTTATATTGGTTTGCACAACAAACAGTCGTACGGAATTTTCTTTGATAATACTTTCAGAACTTTTTTTGATTTTTGTCAGGAAAGAAGAAATGTGGCCAGTTTTTGGGCAGAAGGCGGTGAAATGAATTATTATTTCATCTACGGGCCGCAAATGCAGGATGTTGTAACAACTTATACTGATTTAACGGGAAAACCGGAATTACCACCGCTTTGGGTTTTGGGATATCACCAATGTAAATGGAGTTATTATCCGGAAAGCAAAGTAAAAGAAATCACTTCAAAATTTAGAGAACTTAAAATTCCGTGTGATGCCATTTATCTGGACATTGATTATATGGAAGGTTTTCGATGTTTTACCTGGAGTAAAGACTATTTTCCCGATCCGAAACGAATGGTGGCTGAATTAGCCGAAGACGGTTTTAAAACCATTGTCATTATCGATCCGGGAATTAAAATTGATAAAGATTATTGGGTATATCAGGAAGCTTTAGAAAAAGATTATTTCTGCAAAAGAGCAGATGGTCCTTATATGAAAGGAAAAGTATGGCCGGGAGAATGTAATTTCCCTGATTATACAAATCCTGTAGTTAGAGAATGGTGGGCTGGTTTATTTAAAGAATTAATTTCAGATATTGGTGTAAAAGGAGTTTGGAATGATATGAACGAACCGGCTGTTATGGAAGTTCCAAACAAAACTTTCCCGATGGATGTTCGTCATTCATACGATGGAAATCCTTGCAGTCACAGAAAAGCACACAATATTTACGGTACACAAATGGCAAGAGCGACTTATCACGGTGTAAAGCGTTTTGCTTATCCTAAACGTCCTTTTGTGATTACAAGATCGGCTTATTCAGGTGCGCAGCGTTATACATCTTCATGGACAGGCGATAACGTTGCGACTTGGGAACATTTGTGGATTGCAAACATTCAGGTACAAAGAATGTGTATTTCAGGTATGGGATTTACCGGTTCTGATATTGGCGGTTTTGCCGAGCAGCCAACAGGCGAATTATATGCCCGCTGGATTCAGTTAGGTGTTTTTCATCCGTTTTGCAGAACGCATTCTTCCGGAGATCACGGTAATCAGGAGCCTTGGGCTTTTGATGAAGAAGTAATCAATATTACGAGAAAGTTTGTGAGTTTGCGTTATCAGTTATTACCTTATTTATATACCATGTTTTGGCAATATATTGAAGAAGGTGTTCCGATGTTAAAACCATTGGTTTATTACGATCAGGACGATACTCAAACGCATTATCGCAATGATGAATTCATCTTTGGAAATCAAATTTTAGTATGCCCAATTCTTGAGCCCAATGCTGTAGGTAGACGTATGTATATACCTAGAGGTGAGTGGTATAACTATTGGACAAATGAGTTTGCAACCGGTGGAAGAGAAGTTTGGGTTGATACCAAATTTGATGAAATTCCGGTTTTTGTAAAAGCAGGTGCCATTATTCCGAAATATCCGGTTCAGCAATATGTGGGCGAACTTGAATTTGATGAATTAACGCTGGATTTATATTATAAAAACGGAAAAGAAAAATCAGCCGTTTATGAAGATGCTCAGGATGGCTACGATTACAAAAAAGGCCGTTACAGCTTTTTATCTTTTAGAACTATCGGAAAAGAAAAAGAACTTATTATTCAATTACATAAAGAAGGAAAATACGATACGCCATACAGTAAATTTAAAATTAACTTAATTGGTTTGCCATTTAAAGTTACTGAAATAGAGATTGATAACGAAAAAGTAGAATTTGACAGCGAAAGATATGAAGAAAATAATTTCCTAATCGTTGATAAAGAATTTACAGAACTTCACATTATAGGACAATAATAATAATTATGATACGTTTCGATTTAATTATATAAAAATACCTGTTAAAATAAGTTGTATTTTTATTTTATATTAAAAACTATGATCATGAAAAATTACTTTTTCTTTACGGCTTTAGCAGCGCTTTTATTGGCTGCATGCGCCACAAATCCTGTAACAGGAAAGTCAACACTTAATTTTGTTTCAAACAGCGAATTATTTCCAACTTCATTTCAACAGTATAATGCTTTCATTGCCGAAAATAAGGTAATTACAGGAACTGCAGATGCTAAAAGAGTAGATCTTGTTGGTAGTAGAATTAAAGCTGCAGCAGAAAAATATTTAACTTTTTTGGGGCAAACTCAATATTTAAAAGACTATCGTTGGGAATATAAATTGGTAGAAAATAAAGAAGTAAATGCATGGTGTTTGCCAGGAGGCAAAATCGTGGTTTATTCAGGAATTTTACCAATAACTCAGGATGAATCTGGTTTGGCAACCGTTATGGGACATGAAGTTTCTCACGCATTAGCCAATCACGGAGCACAAAGAATGAGTGCAGCTCAATTACAACAAATTGGAGGAGTAGCTTTGGATGCTGCAACAAGCGGTAAATCTGAATCTACAAGAGCGATATTTTCACAAGCTTACGGAGTTGGTTCTGAAGTAGGAGTGATGCTGCCATTTAGCAGAAGCAACGAAAGTGAAGCCGATAAAATTGGATTAACATTGATGGCAATTGCAGGATATAATCCGGATGATTCAATTGCGTTTTGGAGCAGAATGTCAGCTAAATCCGGCGGAGCAGGAACTCCTGAATTTATGAGTACACACCCTTCTGATGCGACGAGAATTGCAAATCTTAAAAGATTAATTCCGGATGCGAGAGCAACAGCTGCAAAAGTTGGTGCTATCAGATAATACACAAATACTATTTAAAGTCATATTTAAGCTATTCTTTTTAGAATAGCTTTTTTTGTATTTAGCATTAAATCAATTGATTGTGATTATATAATGATTTATTAATATACGTTTTGGCATTATTGTATTTAATTATAGAAAAAAAGAAATAATTTAGCATTCAAAATCATAAATATGGCAGATTTACCTAAAGGAAGTAAAAAATTATTGAATGCTTGGGCTTTTTACGATTGGGCTAATTCGGTTTATCCGTTAGTTATTTCATCGGCAGTTTTTCCAATTTTTTATGAAGCATTATTTTCGAAAAGAAAAGATCATTATATCGATGCTTTCGGAATGAATCTTAAAAATTCCGCTTTGATTAGTTTTATTACTGCTGCAGCTTTTTTGATGGTTGCTTTTATTTCACCTTTGCTTTCTGGTATTGCTGATTATGTTGGGAATAAGAAATCATTTATGAAATTCTTTTGTTATACGGGTGCTTTGTCCTGTATGGGATTGTATTTTTTCAATCTTGAAAACATATATATTGGTTTACTATTTTATTTTTTAGGATTAATTGGTTTTTGGGGAAGTTTGGTTTTTTACAATTCGTATTTACCGGATATTGCTTTTCCTGAACAGCAGGATAAATTAAGTGCCAAAGGATATTCTTTGGGATATGTAGGAAGCGTTATTTTAATGGTCATAAATCTTGTTATGATTATGGGTGCAGAAGGTGGCGAGGCAAAAATGGCAGCAATGCGATATTCCTTTTTAATGGTAGGAGTCTGGTGGATTCTTTTTAGTCAATATACCTATTATTATTTGCCAAAAGGAAATAACAATAAAAACCAAAAAGTAACTAAAGACGTTATTTTTAATGGTTTTACGGAATTGAAAAAAGTTTGGAAATTATTGGAAGAAAACATTTCTCTAAAAAGATATTTAGGCAGTTTTTTTGTTTACAGTATGGCTGTTCAAACCGTTATGATTGTTGCAACATATTTTGGCGCACAAGAAATTAAATGGAGTTCTGAAAGTGAAAGTACAACAGGTTTAATAATTTGTATACTATTAATTCAATTAGTAGCTATTTTGGGTGCATTTTTAACGTCAAGAGCATCTGCTAAATTTGGAAACATTCCCACATTAATTGTAATCAATTCAATTTGGGTTGTGCTTTGTATATTAGCCTATTTCATAACATTACCTATTCATTTTTATGTTATGGCTACTTTAATTGGCTTTGTAATGGGCGGAATTCAGGCTTTATCCCGTTCTACTTATTCTAAGTTATTACCGGAAACGGAAGACACCGCTTCATTTTTTAGTTTTTACGACGTCTCTGAAAAAATAGGAATCGTAATCGGAATGTGTGTTTACGGAATCATTGATCAAATTACCGGAAGTCCGAGATTTGCCATAGTAATTTTAGCGGCATTTTTTGCTATCGGAGTTTTATTATTACGAAGAGTGCCAAAAAAAGGCGTTTTAAATTAATAAAACACCTTAATTATATAATCAAAAAGCTCAACATTATTGTTGAGCTTTTTGATTTATTATCCTTTTGTAATATTTCCCGATCCCGAAACTTTTACATCACGTTTTTCAGGGTTTCCAAGATATTTGATGTTTCCTGATCCTGAAACTCTTGCTGTTAAATTTCCTTCGCAGTTTACAATACTGTTTCCTGAACCTGAAACATTGGCATCAACAGTTTTTGATTTTAAATCAGAAGCATTTACATTTCCTGATCCTGCCAGTTTTGAAGTGAATTTATCTGCTGAACCTTTCAAAATAACATCTCCGGAACCACTTAAATTCAATTCAAAATCATTAGAATCAACATTTAAATTAAAGTTTCCGGAACCAGATAGTTTTGCGGAGAAAGTATCACTTTTAATTTTATCTTTTGACTGAATGTCTCCTGATCCGGCAAGGCTTACAGCAGAAATCTTTTCAAATGGAACCGTAATTTCAATCTCATGTCCGGAACTTGGTCTGATATTGGCTATTTTGTCTACATAAATTTTCAGGGCATTATCTTCTACTTCAACTTTTATCACAGCTAATAAATTTTCTTCACCCTTAATGGTAATTTTTCCTTCTTTCCCTGCAACCAGATTTACATCAAATGGACCGCCCACTTTTATGGCGTCATAGTCACCTGTGTTTCTGGTTTCGGTAACTACTTTGCCATTTCCTTTTATCTTATTTTTGTCATTTGATGACGATTGTGCGTTGGCTACCAAGCCTGTTAAAAACGCACTGAAAACTAATAATTGAACTGATTTTTTCATTTTTTGATTGATGATTAAGTTATTGTTTTTTGATTAATGATACACTGCCATAATTAGAGTTTACAATCACCTTATTCTGGCCTTTTTTCTTATTGTATCCGCTTATTCTTTTGCTGGTACTTTTGCTTTCGCTAACAGAAACATCCAGAGAATTATCACTTTTTATGTTTCCGTACTTTGTATTAATATCAAAATCAAAAGAATAGTTCGTGTCATATCCCAAGGCTACATCAGAATAAGTAGAGTTTATATTAACGTTATTTGCCTTATCTGTAATAGTCGAGATATTTATTTTACTATAATTGGTACTCAGGTTGACGCTATTGGAAATTTCAGCAATATTAACTGTCACATAATTTCCTGATCCTGAAAATGAACTTATTTTTTGGAGCTTAAAGTTTCCGTAATTGCAATCGTACTTTATATTGTTACTTTCAGAAATTACCAAATCCGTATAATTGGTATCTAAATTTAAATTACCCGAATCATTGATTTTTAAACCGGAATAACGTGCTTCAAGAGTTCCGTTTTTGATATAGTCAATAGTTGAGTTTTGGCAATATTCAATGTGAATGCGATTGCTGGAACCATTTAATTTTCCCAAAGTAACTTTGCCGTATTTGCATGAAATATCAGTTGTAGATTCTAAAGTCAGCGTTGTTATATTCCCGTATTTATTGTCCAGTTTTACCGTTCCGTTTTTCGGAATTTTGATAACATAATTGATTTCGAAACTATTACTGCTTCCGCCGCTTTTTATAGAAGAATTTCCAAGTTTAGTGATGGCAGAAACCAAGCTTTTTAAGGCTGTAATGTCAACATCAATACTATTTAACCTTTCATTGACCCAATTTTCATTTCCGCCTGTCACTTTTATAGTAATATCAAGATCTATTTTGTCTTCATCCCAAGTACTTACAGTTATGTTTCCGTATTTATTTTCGATATCAATTCCCGCATTAGAATTTACGATATACGTTTTTTTGATGGTTTTTTGTTTAGAAATAACAGTGTCATCATTATTTGAGAATCCTAAAAAAGGAAGTAAGACAAATAAAATAAGTAAGCTATAAAGTTTTTTCATGAGTAGTATTTTTTAAATTTTCATTTTCTTCGATACGCTGCAAAACCGTTTGTAAAAAAGATATTCTGGTTTGCAAATTGCTGATCATTGCATAAATAATTTGTTTGTTTTCGCCGTTTTTCTGAACCTCTTTTATTATTTTTTCATAATCGGTATCAAAAACTTTCATTTGTTTTAAAGCATCGTTTATGATTTGCTCATTCTCCGGCGAACTTTTTTCTTTTAATTTAACAAGTTCATTTTCAATTAGAATATTAAAAATAGAATCGGTTCGTTTTGTTTCTTCAGAAGCAAATTTGAATTCTTTAGGTTTTGTATTATCGTTATATAAAACAGAGATTCCTAATAATAATGCTATCGAAGCCGCAATAGCCCAACCGGCATATTTTTTTTTCTTTGGCTGTTTTTTATTCAATTTATTCAAAAAATCTACCTGATGGTCGGAATTCATTTCATGAACATCCCATTGATTTTCAAACTTGCTAAATAATTGATCTAAATCGTCATTTTCCTTTTTCATATATCCTCTAATTTTTTTCGTAAATTTTCTTTAGCTCTGCTTAACGTCGTTCTGCAATTGGCATAACTTATATTTAAGACTTCACTAATTTCCTCCTGATCGTAACCTTCAATATAAAAGAGCGTCAAAACCATTCGATAATTATCTTTTAAACCTGAAATTGTATCTAAAACCTGTTTTACTTTAAGTGATTCCAGATCGATATTTTCAGAAATAAAACCGTCGTTTTCTTCTATTTTGTAAAGTGTCTTATTCAGGTCTTCCATCTGGAAAGCATTGTTCTTTTTGTAAAAATCAATACTATAATTAATAATGATTTTTTTAAGCCAGGCCCCAAATGCAACTTCCTGTCTATAATCGTTAATTTTTGTAAAAGCTTTAAGGAAACCTTCCTGCATGACGTCTTGTGCAAAATGTTCGTCTTTTACAATTCTGTAAGCTACATTATACATGGCTTTACAGTACCGATTGTAGACCTCAAATTGCGCTTTTTGATTATTTGATCTACAAAGCGCAATTAATTCTTCGATATTTTGATTCGTTATATTCAAGTAATGGTTGCTAGTTTTTTATAATGACTTTGCTTTTTTTGGTTTGTTACAGTTTTGAATATTTATTTTGATTTTTTTTAAAATTATTTTTAAAACTTTACTGTTTTGATTTTAAACCATTTAAAAACAGAAGATTAAGTTGTATTTTAATTTTACGAATTATTTTGTTAAAAAAACGTGAAAAATAATCATTTATTATGTTAATTTTGAGCAACTAAAAACAAATTTAACAATGAGAAAAATTAAAAGTATTGCTTTATTGGCATTATTGATGTCAAGTTCTTTATTTATTTCCTGTTCTAATGATTCAGATAATGATACTGGTGCTGAAACTTCAACAGGAGATTATTGGCCAACTGCCATAAATAACCAATGGGTTCTGGATCAAAATGGAACACAATCAACAATGAAAATAATAAGTTCAGAAAAAGTTAATGATGATACTTATTTTAAGTTTAATCAACTTACTGGTGCTTCATCTGATGTAGAAGGATCAGCCTCAGCTTCAATCAAAAAAGTAAAAGGAGATTATTATATTAAAATTGATCAAGTAAATTATAGTGGTGAAGGGTATACTGGGAAAATGACAGGTTATGAATATATTTTCTTTAAAGATTATTTAGAAGTAAATAAAACATGGACAGGAAATTATTCACAAGAAACTACATTTAATATTCCAGATTTCCCAACTGTAAATATGACTGTTAGTTATACAGGAACAATTTTAGAAAAAGGTGCAACAGCAACAATAAAAACAGTAACTTATAAAGATGTGATTAAATTTAAATTTCATCAGGAAGTTAAAACTAACGGACAAGCTTCTTCTGTTGGAGATACGGAATATTGGATTGCAAAAGATGTTGGGATTCTTAAAATGGTTTCAGGAAGTTATGTTGCAGAATTAGTTTCTTACATAAAAAAATAAATGGCTTAGATTGCAAAATCCAGCTTGAACCCGAAATTACTTTCGGGTTTTTTTGTGCCTGATATTTTCTTAATTAAATGCGACAAAAAGATCGAAACCTAAATTTCAAAGCTGACTCTTTTGCATTTGGCACAATGATTGTCTATTTTTATGGCCTACATTGTAAATGAAACACTTATTCTATTTTAACTATTAATTGTAGTTTTTAAGGCTACATTTGCAATTAGGATTTAACTTTTAATGACAAAAAGACTTATATAATATTATGTCAAATCATAAAATACTTACTATTGACAATCTGTCACTTCAGGAATTTGATTCAGAAGCAGAATTAATTCCATTATTAACTCCCGAAGACGAAGAGGAAATGAACAATGAAGAGCTTCCTCTTTCATTACCAATTTTACCTTTACGTAATACCGTTTTATTTCCCGGAGTTGTAATTCCAATTTCTGCAGGAAGAGACAAGTCAATAAAATTGATCAACGATGCTAATGCTGGTGGAAAAATTATTGGAGTAGTTTCTCAAATCAATGAAGAAGACGAAGATCCATCTAAAGATGATATTCATAAAATAGGAACTGTAGCCCGAATTTTGCGCGTTTTAAAAATGCCTGACGGGAATGTTACAGTTATTTTGCAAGGAAAAAAACGTTTTGAAATCGATGAAGTTGTTTCAGAAGAACCTTATATAACAGCAACTATTAAGGAAGTTGATGAAAAACGTCCGGATGAAAATGACAGCGAATTCACTGCTATTTTAGATTCTGTAAAAGAACTGGCGATTCAAATTATAAAAGAAAGTCCAAACATTCCGTCAGAAGCTACTTTTGCGATTAAAAACATTGAAAGCCAGTCGTTTTTAATCAATTTTGTTTCTTCTAATATGAATTTATCGGTAAAAGAAAAACAAGGCTTATTATCGATAAACGGATTAAAAGACCGTGCGCTTGAAACGTTGCGTTACATGAACGTAGAGCTTCAAAAATTAGAATTAAAAAATGACATTCAGTCAAAAGTTCGTTTTGATTTAGATCAGCAACAGCGTGAATATTTTCTTCACCAACAAATGAAAACCATTCAGGAAGAATTGGGCGGTGTTTCGCAGGAAGAAGAAATGGACGAAATGGGACTAAAAGCGAAAACCAAAAAATGGGACGAAAAAACGCAGAAACATTTCGAAAAAGAATTGTCTAAAATGCGCAGAATGAATCCGCAATCGCCGGATTTTGGAATTCAGCGTAACTATTTAGAATTGTTTTTAGAATTGCCGTGGGGCGAATATTCTAAAGATAAATTTGATTTAAAATTTGCTCAGAAAATATTAGATAAAGATCATTTTGGACTTGAAGAAGTGAAGAAAAGAATGATCGAACATTTGGCTGTATTGAAACTTCGTAACGATATGAAATCGCCAATTATTTGTTTAACAGGGCCTCCGGGAGTTGGTAAAACTTCTATTGGGCGTTCTGTTGCCGAAGCTTTAGGGCGTGAATACGTGCGTATTTCGTTAGGTGGATTACGTGACGAAGCAGAGATTCGCGGACACAGAAAAACGTATATTGGTGCAATGCCGGGACGTATAATACAGAGTTTGAAAAAAGCCGGAACTTCAAATCCAGTTTTTATTTTAGATGAAATTGATAAATTATCAAGCGGGAACAGTGGTGATCCGTCTTCCGCTTTATTAGAAGTTTTAGATCCGGAACAAAACAGTTCATTTTATGATAATTTCCTTGAAATGGGTTATGATTTATCTAAAGTAATGTTCATTGCGACATCGAACAATATGTCGGCAATTCAGCCAGCATTACGTGACAGAATGGAAGTAATCAAAATGTCAGGTTATACCATTGAAGAAAAAGTAGAAATTGCAAAACGACATTTATTTCCAAAACAATTAGAAGCACACGGATTAACTTCGAAAGATTTAACTATTGGTAAAAAACAATTAGAAAAAATCGTTGAAGGTTATACGCGCGAATCTGGTGTTCGTAACCTGGAAACTAAAATTGCTCAGGTAATTCGTAATGCTGCAAAAGCCGTTGCGATGGAAGAGGAGTACAATAAAAAAGTTACAGATGAAGATATTGTAACTGTTTTGGGCGTGCCAAGATTGGAGCGTGATAAATATGAAAATAACGATGTTGCCGGAGTTGTTACGGGTCTTGCCTGGACAAGTGTTGGCGGAGATATTTTATTTATAGAATCTTTAATTTCTGAAGGAAAAGGTGCTTTAACGATTACCGGAAATCTTGGAAATGTAATGAAAGAGTCGGCAACAATTGCTCTTGAATATATTAAGGCAAATGCAAAGAAATTAGGATTGGATGTTTCGTTATTCCAAAAATATAACATTCACCTGCACGTTCCTGAAGGCGCAACGCCTAAAGACGGACCAAGTGCCGGTATTGCCATGCTAACTTCTTTAGTTTCTTTATTAACGCAAAAGAAAGTGAAGAAAAGCCTTGCTATGACAGGAGAAATTACGCTTCGTGGAAAAGTATTGCCTGTTGGCGGAATCAAAGAGAAAATATTAGCTGCCAAAAGAGCTAATATCAAAGAAATCATTTTATGTCATGAAAACAAAAGTGACATCGATGAAATCAAAGCCGAATATTTAGAAGGTCTGACATTTCATTATGTAAAAGAAATGAGCGAAGTTTTAGCTCTGGCCTTAACAGATCAAAATGTAAAGAATGCTAAAACATTGAAATAAAAATTTCAATTGTAAATTCCAATATTTAAAATTCCAAATTCCAAACTTTATTTAAAGATTGGGATTTGGATTTTTTTTAGAAATCAATTCAACTGGAGTTTGAAATTTAAATTTTGGAATTTCTCTTTCTTTTTCAGATTAGAATTTTCTTTTTGGAATTTAATTTAAAATTATTTTTTAAATTATATAATTTTATATTTGTATTTGCGTTATTCCCATATAGGAACGCCACAAAAAACATGATAAAACAACTTGTTTTATTTTTAATGATACTAGTTTATTCGGTTTCCTTCGGGCAAATTGGCGGGCGCTACACCTATCAGTTTCTTAATTTAACAACATCACCAAGGCAGGCAGCGTTAGGTGGTAAAACGATCACGATTTATGATGAAGATGTTAATCAGGTCATGTTTAATCCAGCTACTCTAAACGAAGATATGGATAATCATCTGGCTATGAATTATGGTAGTTATTATGGAGAAGCTTCTTATGGAACTGCTTCCTATGCTTATACTTATGATCGACATGTGCAGACTTTTCATGCGGGAATGAGTTATATTAACTACGGAACTTTCGAAGGTTATGATGAAAACGGACAGGCAACTTCAGATTTTACCGGTAGTGAAGCAGCGTTATCATTTGGTTATGCTTATAATATTCCGTTTACAGATATTCATGTTGGAGCAAATGCAAAACTAATAACTTCAACATTAGAGAGCTATAATTCTTTTGGAGGAGCAATTGATTTAGGGTTGCTATATATAATTGAAAAGAATGATATAAATTTGGCACTTGTAATTCGAAATATTGGAACCCAGTTTACAACATACTCCGGAATACGTGAAAATTTACCGCTTGAAATCATCGCAGGAGTCTCACAGGAATTAGAACACTTGCCATTACGCTGGCATCTTTCTTTAGAAAATTTGCAACAATGGAATGTTGCTTTTTCGAATCCCGTACGTGGTGAAACCAATATAGACGGAACAACAAGTGAAGAAAAAGTTTCGTTTGTAAATAATGCTTTAAGACACGTCGTATTTGGTGTTGAACTTTTTCCGCAAAAAGCAGTTAATTTGCGCTTAGGTTATAACTTTAGAAGAGCAGAAGAATTGAGAATTGACGAACAGCGTAATTTCTCCGGGATCTCTTTGGGTTTTGGTTTAAAAATGAACCGTGTAAAATTTAATTATTCATATTCACGATACACATTAGCGGGTAATTCGAGTCTGTTTGGACTAATCATAAACTTTCAATAATTAGGTAATTTATGAAGCTATTTTATTTGATTCTGTTTTTTACTGCAGGTTTTTTTAATACCTCCAATTTAAATTTTAAAAATGAAAACATGACTGATGCTGAAATCGAAAGATTTAATAGTCAGTTAAATGAAGTAAAAGAAGTAATTGATGCTGGTTCACAGTATAATAAAAAAATTGCTTTTTTAGTAGACATGAGGATAAAGTCTGGTAAAAATCGCTTTTTTGTTTACGACCTTGTAAACAATAAAATTCTTGATCAGGGACTTGTAGCGCACGGATCAGGTTCTGAAACAGGAATAGGTGGTCAATTAAAATTTAGTAATGAACCAAATTCCAACTGTACCGCTTTAGGCAGATATTCGATCGAAAAATGTTACAAGGGAATTTTTGGAAAAGCTTACAGATTAAGTGGTTTAGATGAAACCAATAGCAATGCTTTAAAAAGAGCAATAGTTTTGCATCATTATTCAGCAGTTCCAGAACAAGAACAAGAATATTATATTTCGAGAAGCCACGGTTGCCCTATGGTTAATGAGCAATTTTTCAAACGAATAGAAAAACTAATTGATAGTTCTAAATCGAAAATAGTCCTGAACATATATTATTAAACTGCCATTTTTATTTAATTCTAATTTTATAATTTAATAACAAGTATGTATGAGAAAGATCCTTATTGTTTTTCTTGTGATACTTTTTGTTTTTATAGGGTATAAAATTGGTTGGAAAAGCAGTAGTAATATTCCTTTAATTACCGCCTCTGGAATTGATAGTAAACGAATCAATGAAGTTAAAAGACTGATAAATAGTGATTCAAAATATAATAAACGAATTGCATTTTTTATCGATATGAAAGTTCCGTCTGGCAAGAATCGCTTTTTTGTTTATGATTTTAAAACTAATAAAATCATCGATAAAGGTTTGGTCGCACATGGTTCTGGTTCAGAAACCGGAATTTTTGGGAAATTAAAATTCAGTAATATTCCAAATTCATTAAGTACTTCAGTAGGCAGATATTACATAGGAAATTCTTATTACGGAAAGTTTGGTAAAGCTTATAAACTGTATGGATTAGACCAAACAAATAGTAATGCTTTTATGCGTGATATTGTCTTTCATTATTATTATGATGTTCCATATAAGGAGCAAAATGGATATATTTGCAATAGTTTTGGTTGTCCTATGGTGAATGAAAAATATTTTAACCGAATGTCTAAAATAATAGATGACTCTAAATCAAATATATTGATGAGTATATATTATTAGTGAAGAACTGAATACTATATAAATTAAAATTTAAAATTTAAAAAATTGGAAAAAATCACCATTGCTATTGATGGATTTTCATCGACTGGAAAGAGTACTTTAGCAAAACAATTAGCAAAAGAGTTAGAATATGTTTACGTTGATACTGGTGCTATGTATCGTGCTGTGGCTTATTTTGCTATGCTAAATCAACTTATCGGAACTGACTTTTTTGATAAAAACACTTTAATTAAGTCTTTACCAAATATTCAGCTGGAGTTTAAGTTTAATGCTGATTTAGGTTTTGCCGAAATGTATTTGAATGGTGAAAATGTTGAAAAACAAATCAGAACAATTGAAGTTTCTAATTTTGTAAGTAAAGTAGCAGAAGTTTCTGAAGTTCGTTCTAAATTAGTAGAACAGCAAAAAGAAATGGGAAAAAACAAAGGTATCGTTATGGATGGTAGAGATATAGGAACTGTAGTTTTTCCGGATGCCGAACTTAAAATATTCATGACAGCCAGTGCCGAAACCCGTGCACAAAGACGTTTTGATGAATTACAGCAAAAAGGTGATACTGTTTCTTACGAAGAAGTTTTAAAGAATGTTGTAGATCGTGACCATATTGATACACATCGCGAAGATTCTCCTTTAATAATTGCAGATGATGCCATAGAAATTGATAATTCTTATTTAACCCGAGAGGAACAATTTGCAGCTGTTTTAGAATTAATAAATGATGTTGTTAAAAGAGATTAATTTTTTGTAGATATCATTTTTAATGGTAGTTTTACTGCTTCATTTATTTTTTAAAGACAAATTCATCTTATGGGCATTAAATTAAGACTGACAATTATGAATTTTCTCCAATTTTTTGTTTGGGGAGTTTGGTTGATTTCATTAGGAGGATACATGGGACAAGTTTTTGGCCCGATTGAAGGTGGAAGTGTTGGTTTGTCAATAGGAAGAACATATGGTTCAATGGGCTGGGCAAGTTTATTTATGCCGGCATTACTTGGTATAATTGCTGATAAATATTTCAGTGCACAAAAAGTTTTAGGTATTGCCCATATAATTGCTGGAATTGCAATTTTCTTTGCAACAAAAGCTACTAATTCTACAGAAATGTATTGGGTTATTTTTGCTACTAGTTGCTTTTATATGCCAACTATAGCTTTGAATAATTCAGTTAGTTATGCTGTTTTAAATAAATTCAAATTTAATGTTCAAGAAGCATTTACTCCAATTCGTGTTTGGGGTACAGTAGGTTTTATAATAGCTATGTGGGTTACTGATTTAACAGATTGGAAATCAAATACAAATCAATTTGTATTTGCTTCGGTAGCTATGATTATTACGGGTTTGTTTTCTTTTACAATGCCAGATGTGCCTGCAGAAAATAGAAATACAAATCAATCGTTGTCCAGTAAGTTTGGATTAGATGCTTTTGTGCTATTTAAACAAAAAAAGATGGCAGTATTTTTTGTTTTTGCAATGTTATTAGGTGCAGCATTACAGGTTACAAATATGTTTGGTGATACATTTATTAGAGATTTTGGTTCTAATCCTGAATATCACGGGACTTTTGGAGTAGAGCACTCAGTGTTTATAATTTCATTGTCGCAAATTTCTGAAACATTATTTATTTTAACTATACCATTTTTCTTAAAGCGATTCGGTATTAAGCAAGTGATGGTATTTAGTATGATTGCTTGGGTATTGCGTTTTGCTTTATTTGGAATTGGAAACCCTGGTTCAGGTGTGATTTTCCTTATTTTATCTATGATAGTATATGGAATGGCTTTTGATTTCTTTAATATTTCAGGTTCTTTGTTTGTTGAAAGAGAAACAGATAGTAAAATAAGATCAAGTGCGCAAGGATTGTTTATGCTTATGACTAATGGGATTGGTGCTATTTTAGGGGGTGAATTTGCAGGAAGAACTGTGAGTTATTTTACTATTGGAAATAGAGTTCAATGGCAAGAAGTTTGGTTTTCATTCGCGGGTTATTCATTTGTAATTTTAATCTTATTTGCATTTTTGTTTAAATACAAACATGATCGTAAGGAATTGGAAAATTTCAGTCATTAATAAACATAAATCTTTCAAAGTTTAACTTTCACAAAGAAGATTAAACATAGTAAACCCGACAGTTTTTAAAAATTTGTCGGGTTTGTTGTTTTTAATATCTTAAATATTGAAAAATGGAGAATACAGATCAGATATTACAACCGGCAATTTTTTTAAGCTATTATATTTATCCTAAAACTTATTTTGTTAATTATTGGGAGGGTAGACGAATTGAAATTATTACAGGATTCTTTTTTGCGTTGATTTTAGTACTTTTATACTTTTGGATAGTTTATTAATTTGATTTTTAAATTATGATAAGACAAATCTTAGGAGTTATTCTGGGTTATGCTATTTTTGTGATTAGTTCTATATTTCTTTTCAGAATATCAGAAGTTAATCCGCACACTGATGCTTCAAAATTATTTATGGTTTTGACCTTTGTTTACGGAACTGTCTTTTCTTTCATAAGCGGACTTATTGCTCAATTGATTGCAAGAACTAAAAACTTGAAGGTTAATTATGTGCTTTTTGTAATTATGGCTGGTTTTGCGACTTTTTCGCTTTTTAAATCGGGTGGTAGTTCCTGGACGCAATTGCTGGCGATTTTTATATTTGCTCCTGTTTCTGTTTTGGGTGGATTGTTTTGGATTAAGAGAAGTAAATTATAGAAGTGAAATATTTGTCAAAGTTTAAAACTTTTACAAAGATGGTCGCGCATAGTAAACCCGACAGTCCCGAAGCCTCGGGATAAAACCTGTCGGGTTTGTCAATAAGTAAGGGTTGGGTTTTTAAAAACACTAAAACCTCTAATCTAGCCCCAATAGAGCGGATATCCTTTTATGGTGGTGTTCACCATAAAAGATAGGAGCGAAAGCGGGACTGAACGTCTTGAAAACCCGAAATCTTCTGCTCCTGAATAATTGATTGATTATCATTTGGTTTTATTTTGCCATTACAAATAAATGTATTAATTTTGCAGTCCTTTTGGCAAAGAAGAGTTTCCTTTAGGTATCAACTATTTATGTAAAACAACTTCTGTTTTTTCTACTGCATTAAGAAACTCGAGGAAAACAGAATACAAATTTTTTATCAGAGCATGTCTGAACAATTAAAATCACAAGAAGAGTTTTTAGCAAATTTTAACTGGCATAACTTCCAAGAAGGAATTGATGCAGTAGATGAGAAAAACTTACAAGAATTCGAAGAACTAGTTTCAAAAACTTTCATCGCTACAGACCAAGAAGAAGTAGTTGAAGGTGTAGTTGTTAGAATTACAGATAGAGACGTTATCGTTGATATCAACGCAAAATCGGAAGGTGTTATTTCTTTAAATGAATTCCGTTACAACCCGAACTTAAAAGTTGGTGACAAAGTAGAAGTATTAATCGACATCCGTGAGGATAAAACAGGTCAATTAGTATTATCTCACAGAAAAGCACGTACTATTAAATCATGGGATAGAGTTATTTCTGCAAACGAAACAGGAGAAATCGTTAATGGTTTTGTAAAATGCAGAACTAAAGGTGGTATGATCGTTGACGTTTTCGGAATTGAAGCTTTCTTACCTGGTTCTCAAATTGACGTTAAGCCAATTAGAGACTACGATGTATATGTAAACAAAATGATGGAATTCAAAGTGGTAAAAATTAACCACGAATTCAAAAACGTTGTTGTATCTCATAAAGCGCTTATCGAAGCTGATATCGAAGTACAGAAAAAAGAAATCATCGGTCAATTACAAAAAGGACAAGTATTAGAAGGTGTTGTTAAAAACATTACTTCTTATGGTGTGTTCATTGACTTAGGTGGTGTTGACGGATTAATTCACATTACTGACCTTTCTTGGAGTAGAATCAACCACCCAAGCGAAGTTCTTGAATTAGACCAAAAATTAAACGTTGTAATCCTTGATTTCGATGATGAGAAAACAAGAATTCAATTAGGATTGAAACAATTAAACGCTCACCCATGGGATGCTTTAGATGCTAATTTAACTATTGGTGATAAAGTAAAAGGTAAAGTAGTTGTAATCGCTGATTACGGTGCATTTATTGAAGTTGCTGAAGGTGTTGAAGGTTTAATCCACGTTTCTGAAATGTCATGGTCAACTCATTTACGTTCTGCTCAGGATTTCGTAAAAGTTGGAGATGTTGTTGAGGCTGTTATCTTAACTTTAGATAGAGATGACCGTAAAATGTCATTAGGTATCAAACAATTGACTCAAGATCCATGGACTGATATTACTTCTAAATACCCAGTAGGTTCTAAACATACAGGTATCGTTAGAAACTTTACAAACTTTGGTATTTTCGTAGAATTAGAAGAAGGAATTGATGGATTAATTTACATCTCTGACTTATCTTGGACTAAGAAAATCAAACACCCATCTGAATTTGTAAATGTTGGTGAGAAACTTGATGTAGTTGTATTAGAATTAGATGTTGAAGGACGTAAATTATCTTTAGGTCACAAACAAACTACTGCTAATCCTTGGGATCAATACGAAGATTCTTTCGCTGTAGGAACTATCCACAATGGTGAAATTTCTGAAATCGTTGACAAAGGAGCTACTGTAGAATTCGGAGATGATATCGTTGCTTTCATTCCTACTCGTCACCTTGAAAAAGAAGACGGAAAGAAATTGAAAAAAGGTGATACTGCTGATTTCAAAGTAATCGAATTCAACAAAGAATTCAAAAGAGTAGTTGCTTCTCACACTGCTATCTTCCGTGAAGAAGAAGAGAAAAACGTGAAAGCTGCAACTGAGAATACTTCATCTAACTCTTCTAACACAAATGCACCAGCTGCAACTTTAGGAGATAACAATGATGTATTAGCTGCATTAAAAGCTAAAATGGAAAAAACTGAGAAAAAATAATTCTTAGTTTCCTCTAAATAGAAAGTCCCACAGCAATGTGGGACTTTTTTTTATGTCTTTTCTGTTTTTATTTTACTTGTGAATGGAACGTCAATAGCACGGGTTAAAACGGATTTTTATCTCATTTATGTCTTTGCAAGAACGAAGCAATCTCACTATGTATATTTTTGTTTACTCTTTGCTTATGAGTGGCAATCCTGAATTTTATTTAAAAGCTAATAATTTTGACTCTTCAGGAGTAAAATCATCTATAATTGAATACGAGTCTATTCCGGTAATCTTCATTTCGTCAAGAATATCAACTAAATTACCATAGTTAGATTTTTTGCATGGTTTTATGATTACTGAAATACCTTGTGTTTTACCAAATTTAGCAGAGATATCCAACATTTGTTTGTTTCTAATTAATAGCTCTTTGCGTATTCCGTTTTTGCCATATGAAACTTTTTGAGGCTTTTTTATTGGATTATCCAAAAGACCAATATAGTATACTAATTTATTGTTTTCTTGTAAGATAATAGTTAGCGATCTATTTTCTCCTTCGGGATAAGGGCAGTCACAACAGCCATGATCTGGAGAACCCAAATCGATCATTTTCGGCTTCGCCAACTCAATTGTTACCATAAAAAATATAATTAACAAAAAAGAAACACTAACCATTGCCGTTAAATCAACTCTTGTACTTAACTTTTTGCTTCTTACTTTTTTAGGCAGATTTTCCATAATAAATACTTTTATCAGTTTATTTAGAGGCTAGTAATTTTGTTTCTTCAGGAGTAAAATCGTCTACAATAGCGTAAGTATTTATTCCTGTTATTTTCATTTCATCAAGAATATCAACTAAATTTCCGTAGTTAGATTTTTTACTTGGTTTTATAATTACTATTATACCTTTTCTGTAGTCACCTGTATAGTCTTGAACTTGTTTAATTTTATTTACTAATTCTTTTCTTATACCATTTCTACCATAAGAAACGTTTTTAGGATTTTTCAAAGGATCAAATAATAGACCTGAATAGGTAACAATTTTATCATTGTCATCAAGTAGTATAGTAGTAATTCGATGATAATCAACTCCACAACTAATCACACCATTCCATTCATCATCGCAATATCTTTCAGGTAAACCTAATTCCATAACTTTAAGCTTCGCCAACTCAATCGTCACCATAAAAAATATAATCAACAAAAAAGAAACACTAACCATTGCTGTTAAATCAACTCTTGTACTTAATTTTTTGCTTCTTACTTTTTTAGGCAGATTTTCCATAATGTGCGAATTTTTAATAAAGTTAATGATAAAACTAAAACAAAAATGCTTCAGTTTTGAAAATAATTTAAAAATAATTTTAAGTTTTAAAGCCTTGTTTTACAACGTATTTTGAAAATATTTCAATGAAATTTCATCTTTTTTATTTTTTTGCTAAAACCAAAACGATTGTTATGGCGTAAATGAGCTTATAACTTAAAATATTAATTATGAAAACTAGAAAATTTTTAGCCGTAGCAATCTTAACACTAGGATTTGGATTTGCATCATTTGCACAAAAAACTGTAATGGTTGGCGGAGCAGCAATGTACCCAAATAAAAATATAGTAGAAAATGCCGTTAATTCAAAAGATCACACTACACTTGTTGCTGCTGTAAAAGCTGCAGGATTAGTAGAAACATTACAAAGTAAAGGACCATTCACCGTTTTTGCCCCAACAAATGCCGCGTTTGACAAATTGCCAGCAGGAACTGTTGAAACATTATTAAAACCAGAAAATATCAAAACATTACAAACTGTTTTGACTTATCATGTTGTTGCAGGAAAAATGAACGCATCTGATATTGGTAAAGCAATTAAAGCAGGTAAAGGAAAAGCGACTCTTAAAACCGTAAGCGGTGGAACTTTAACTGCCTGGATGGATGGAAAAGATTTATACATTAGTGACGAAAGTGGAAGCAAAGCTAAAGTTACTATTGCAGATGTAAATCAATCTAATGGTGTAATACATGTTGTAGATACAGTTTTACTACCAAAAATGTAATTTCAATCTTCAAGAGAGCCTACAATCCAAAAAAGTCCTGTATTTTACAGGACTTTTTTCATGAAAATTTATTTTTTAAGATATACAAAATTGAAAAAGTATTAATGAAGAATAAAAAGATTAATATACTTCCATCACTTCCGTTTAAATTTGTTAAATAAAGTATATCTAATATTGCAATAAGGATTATTAAACCATATTTAATCTGATCTTCAATATCAAGATTATTTTTTGTTACAAAATAGAAAATAATACTGCAAACAAAAATGATAAGTTGAATAGAAATAAGAGATAAACTAACTATAATAAAGGTTCTAAGATCGAAAGATCCAAAAGAGTAGAACCAGAAAATCATCCAAATTAAAGTGGAAATAAAAAATATTCCATTAGTGACTTTAATATATTTAAGTAAATCACTGTTCATTATACATTATTTTTTAGCTGTTAAAGTACTTCCTGCAGAAGCAATAACTACACAAACAACAGCCAGAATTTCATAAAAACTTAAGTTTTCCTGCAGAAAGATAAACGCACAAACAGAGGCTGCCGCTGGTTCCAGACTCATTAAAATACTAAAAGTTCGTGGAGGAAGCTGACCTAAAGCTTTCATTTCTAATGTAAACGGAATTGCGCTTGACAGAAGAGCCAAAGCAATACCCATTCCGAAAAGTTTTGGAGTAAGATTATCCAAGCCATTTTCGTAAAAACCGAATGGCAGAATTAAAATCGCTGCAAACAACATTCCCGTAGAAACGGCCTGGCCATCATTCATTATTCGGGAAATTTTTCCACCTAGAACAATATACGCTGCCCAAAGTCCACCGGCAATAAGCGCAAACAAAACACCAACCGGATCAATTCGTTCATTTGACCATGGCGCAATTAAAACGATTCCTGCCGCGGCCAATAGTATCCAACAATAATCGATTAGACGTTTTGAACCAATTATCGCTACTAATAAAGGTCCGATGAACTCTAAGGTAACGGCTAAACCAATTGGAATTCTTTCTATCGCTAAATAAAAAATCAAATTCATAGCTCCCAAACATAAACCATACGGAACTACAATTTTCCATTGCTCGCGTGTAATTGCTTTTAAATTTGGTCTGTAAGCCAATAATAAAATTATAGCAGAAACTCCGATACGAATAGAAGCCGTTCCCGCTGCTCCAATAGCCGGAAAAAGGGTTTTGGCAATCGCAGCACCACATTGCACACTTATAATAGCTAAAAGTACTGCAGGAACAGGAGGGATATTAAATTCTTTATTTTTCATGAAATTGATGATGAACGCAAACTTGTAGTAAGCCCAAGAAGATGTTTTTTTTGTAATTTATTAAAATTGAAAACTTTACTGAAAATAAATCAACACTTACAAAAAAATATTAAATTATAAACTATCCCAAAGCACGTTTTGTTACATAAGCGCGGTAACCAATAATTGCCATTTGCCATTTTTTTGCTTTAGCAATATCCAAACCCTGTTTAGTAAAACTTGGTAAAAGTAGTTTATTTATTTTGGCTAAAATTTTATACATGGTGAGTTAATTTTCATCAAAGATATAAAAAAAAGACTTTGCGTTTCGGCAAAGTCTTTTGAGTTATCGATTTAAGATTTTTTAGCTAAAATGGTATCGATTTTTTTTAGCATCTTTTTTGCATTATTATTATCAGGTGCAAATTTTAGTGATTTTAGATAATTTTGTTTAGAAATTTCAAATTGATTATCAGTAAAATAACCCTCGGCCAGACTATCATAAGCGTTCCCGGATTGTGGATTTTCTTTAGTATTTAATTCAAAAACTTTGATGGCATCATTAATTCTTTTGCACATCATTAATGCATAACCAATGGTATTTAATCTTTCTTCAAAATTCCATTCTGGATGCTGTTTTTTAATAGCAATATAGTTTTGTTCAGCTTTATTAAAATCCAGTTTTACAAAATCAAAGGTTATTTTTTCATCGGTAATTGCATATTCATCAAATAAGGTTTGATCTACAATTCCGGCAACATGAGTTACAACCTGATCCTGAACACCAGAATATTTATGTCCATTTGATAAAAAGATAACAGTCAAATTGTTCGTGGTAAATTTTCTAATAGCAGTTTCATTTCCGCCACTAAATCCATAAGTAAAAATAGTATTTACAGGATAAATTCCCCATCCATATCCAAAATCATATTTGTTTTTAAATTGAAAAGGCTCCCACATAATGTGCTTTGTTTCACTTTTTAAATAACTATTATTATCCAGATTTTGATTCCATCGAATAAATTCCGGAAGAGAAATATTTATTCCGTTTGAAGAATGAGAATCTTTGCCGCTGTCTGTAACACTTTTTACGTATGTATTGGTTTCTCTGTCAAAAATGTATCTAAAAGCACTATTTGGAAACACTTCTCCAAAGTTAGAAGAAAGATAAACACCCGATTTTACATTCGAAAATTGGTTTTGCAAAATATACTGATCAAACGTTAAACCGGTTATTTTTTCTATGATTTTTGCCAAAAACAAATAATTGGTCTGGTTATAACTGTATTGATTTCCAGTAGAAAATTCCATTGGTTTTTTTGCCAATAATTCTATTCTTTTATTGTATGGTAATGTAATTGGTATATCCTCAAATTTTATAATATCAGGTAAACCAGAAGAATGAGTTAACAAATACTTGACTTTTATGGTTTGCCATTCTTTAGGCAAATTGTCTAAATATTTAGAGATTTCATCTTCTAAAGATAATTTCCCATTTTCTATAAGTTGAAAAACACCAACATTCGTCATTAGTTTTGTAGTCGAGAAAATTTTGAATATTGTATTTTGATCTACTGGTTTATTTTCTTCCAAAGAAGCTTTTCCATAATAGCTTTCATAAATAATTTTGCCGTCTTTTAGGACCGCCAAAGCCGCACCCGGAATTTCATTGATTGCTATTACATCCTTAATGTATGTATCTATCTTTAGTTTTGTATCTTTTGTTTCCTTTGTTTGACCACAACAGAAATTAATAGTCAATAGGAGAGTTGCTATAATAAAAGTTTCTTTCATTTTTAAGATTGTAAAAAGTTAATTTTATTTGGGATTTTTTTTCTAAAGATTCAAATTTGACATTTTATTCAATCTTCAAAAGCAAATTTTTATCTGGTCCATTTTCAATATTTAAAGCATTTTGCGGAGCTTCAATCCAACCCGTTTTATTGATAACAAATTTGAACATACGCACTTTATCATTTTCAAATTGGCTTTTTGGAATTGAAAGTTTAAAAGTATCTTTGTTTTTTCGAACCATTTGATACTTTTGATCCTTCGGGTTCCAGTTGTCGAAAGAGCCGGCAATTGAAACACTTTTTACTAAACTTGCATCAAGCGACTTATCATGCTGATAAGTAAAACAACATTGTTGTTACTGATTTTATAACCGTAAATTTCTTTTTTGCTGCTTTCATTAACCAATAAATCGTGTGATAAGCTCACTATAGTATTTCCTAGTGCATTTGCGGTTTTTTCATTACTGATATTTACAATAATAGAAATACCTAAACCACGTTCTGGATAAGCCAAAAACATATTTTGTGTACCAAAAGTTCCACCATGTTTCCAGCAATTTTTTCCTTTGTCGTCAACTTGTATACCATCCCAAAAATAACCGTTAAAATCACTATCAGAATTTAATAGGTTTCTTTGAGATTCGGGAACTATTTTATTTTTGGTATTTAATTCAAAAGCAAGGAATTTGGTCAAATCACCTAAAGTAGATTTTAAATATCCTGCCGCTCCCCAAAGATGATCAGAAATCGTTGGCATTTGTGTTTTGCCATTATAACCATTTGCAATAACTGTATTTTTATCGGGATGCAGGAATGTCGATGTCATATTAAGTTTTGAAAAAATATTTTCTTTCAAAAGGGTTTCATAGCTCTTATGAAAGATATTCTCGAGCATATGCGCAGCCAATTGTACGCTTCCATTGCTATATTTAAACTTGGTTCCGGGTAAAGTATCTAATTTTATTGTTTTTAAATCTTCAAAGAATTTTTCTCTCGAATAGGATTCATCCATTTTTTTAAAAGCAAGGTAACTGGTGTCGCTTGGATTATTTCTGAATTTCGAATTATCAGGCAAATCTTTACTAAACCCGGTTCGAAATGAAACCAAATCTTTTATTTTAATTGGATTTCCCTGATATTCTAAATTAGGATAGGAACCTGTTATGTATTTTCTAATATCGTCATCGGGACTTATTTTTCCTTCTGTAACGGCTTGAGCCATTAATATTCCGGTAAATAATTTGGTTATCGAAGCAACTTCAAAAACGGTATTATTGGTAGCTTGATTTCCTTTTCCTTTATCTATTTCGCCATAGTGTTTGGTGTATGTTTTACCATCTTTTATAATACCAATAGAAACAGAATTGGCTTTGGAATTTTCTAATAAAACTGTGGCATTTTTATCCATTGATGCCAGGATTTCTTTTTCGGATAAGTTATTTAATTGTTTCTGTGCCAGACAAGAGAAACCCGAACTTATCAATATTATTAAAATTATTTTTTTCATCTGATTTCGACTTAATGTTCTATTTAACAGATTTGTGCTAGTTTATAATTAAAAGACTCTCGTATTAAATATTCGTTGCACTTTTTAAAGAAATATTGGGTTAAAATTTTGAATTGAAAAATAAAGGCTAAAAAAAGAACCAGTGTTTTGTTCACTGGTTCCTATCTTATTTTTTATTTACTTCAATTTTATTTCTGTTACTTTTTTGATACAACGATCAATATTTAGCTTTGTTCCGTTAATTTCTTTCTGACTAAAACATAAATTTAAAATGAACAATAGTGTTGCAATAAAAAATGTTTCTTTCATTTTAATAAATCTTATGATTTTTTATTTTTCTCAGCTTTTCTCATATCCTTTTCTTGCTGTCTCATATGTTTTTCATAGACTCTCATACCTTTTTCGTACTCTCCCATGTTTTTTTCATATTCGCCCATATTTCTCGTATATTCTTCGCTGCTTGAACCGTATGTTTTTTCTATGTATTGATTGAATTTCTCCATATCAGCATCAAATTTTTCCATAGCAAGATCGTATTTTGCCATTTCTTTGTCATAAATAGCTTCACGTTTTGCCATGATTTCTTCTACTTGTTTTTCATAAGCAGACATATCCGGTTCAAATGCTTCCATTTTTTTCTCGAATTTAGCCAATTCTTTCTCAAAAGTTTTCATGGCCGCTTTATCGTTATGGTTGGTTGGCGCTTTTGGTGCTTTTGGCATTTTAGACATATCCATAGGCGGCGCTGGAGGCATTGGCCCATTTGGAAACATTGGCATTGTTGGCGGTGTAGGAGGAGTAGGAGGAGTTACTTCACCTACTTGATTTCTAATTTCTCTAACTTCAATTTTGCGATCTTCAATAATCATGGGTTTGTCAATTGCATCATCTGTAAGAATACCTATTTTATTAGAACCATCATTTTCAACAGATACGACAATTCCGCATTTTTTGATAGCTTTATCTCCTTCAATCTGAAGAGTTTGGGTTTCTTCATTTTCTTTGTTGATATCAATTCTAATAGATGTCAATTCTTCTTTTGAATTTCTTTTTACATTAGAAATAACAACATCAGCATTATAATTTTCTTTTAACTCTTCGGCGATTTCCTTTAAATCCTGATCTGTTGTATGTTTATTAATTTTGTAAACATCGACTGAATTAATTTTCTCTGTAACTTCCTGAACTTCTTTTTTCTCTTGTGCAATAACTTTGATCTGAAATAATAACACAAAGGCTACAAGTGCGGGAATTACGGCATAATACTTCCAGTAATTTACTTTTTTTGATTGATTTTTGTTTAACATGACAATTCGTTTTTTGATTAATGATTGATAAAAATGATTGGTAATGGCAACACATGATTCGTGTGTTGTTATTTTTAAAAGCGTGTATTGATACGCTTTTTTGTCGGATATTTTTTTGGCAGCTTCACTGTCAGCAATAAATTCCAGGTTTTGCATAATGGCTTTTTTGTAAAGCCAAATAATTGGGTTAAACCAAAAAAGCACACAAAAAACTCTTGAAATTAAAACGTCCATAGTATGATTTTGGTCGCTGTGCACTTTTTCATGCTCTAAAATACTTTCTAATTCTGCTTCGCTGTACATTGATGAGTTATACACGATATAATCAAAATAAGAAAAAGGAGCAATATTTTCTTTAATGTCAACAAATTTAAAATCAGCTTGTTGCTGCACTTGTTTTCCTTTTAAAACAGAGTTTAAACTATAAAAATCTAAAGCAAACTTTATCATAAAGGCCGAAAATCCAATAGCATAAATAGCGAGAGAAACTAAATTCCAATCTATTTCAAATGATTCTTTTTCACCAGTTTGTGGAACGTAACCTTGTGAATAGTTAAAATTTGGAAGTGAAACAGGATCAACCCAGACAATTTTGGTATAAACTAAAAATGGCAATGCAACTGAGGTTATCAAACCAATTAGTAAAAACCATCTGTTACTATTAAAGAAAGTTTCTTTGCGTAATAAAAAATGATAAGCAAGGTAAAACAAGATTAACAATCCACTTGATTTTGCGACAAAAATGAAAAGTGCTTCCATAAAAAGGTTAATTTATTTTGGTTTATTTTTTCTTTCTATTTTTCTTTCGGATTTTCGATCATAGCCAGGATTTCGCGCAATTCATCTGCAGAAATTTTTTCTTCTTTAGCAAAAAACGAAACCATACTTTTATAAGAACTATTAAAATAATTGTCAATAGCAGTACTCATAAAACCTTTTCTGTAATCTTCGATGCTCACAATTGGATAATATTGATGTGTGTTTCCAAATGCGTTGTGGGCCACATATCCTTTCTCTTCCAGATTACGCACAATTGTCGAAAGTGTATTGTAATGCGGTTGATCTTCAGTAATTTCAGCCTGAACTTCTTTTACAAAAGCCTTTTTAAGCTTCCATAAAATGTGCATGATCTCTTCTTCTTTATTGGTTAACTTTTGCATGTTTTCTAATTTTAATTCAAACCTACAACTATTTTTTTAGTTACACAACTATAAATATAGTTATTTAACTAAAAAAGAAGTTATATTAAGTTTTGAATTATGAGAATTTAATTTAAAATATAGATATTCAGTGTTTAAAGTGAAAATAAAAATTTTACCGCAAAGTGCGCAAAGTTTTTTTTTAAGCATGATTTTATTAAATAAAAAAGTTCGCAAAGCTTTGTGTTGAAAAAGCTTTGCGAACTCTGCGGTAAAATCTTACAAAGTTTTATAACAGTTTCATGAATTTCTCAAAACTTTGTGTTGAGAAAGCTTTGTGAACTTTATGCTTATAAACAGATCATCTTAAAATAACGTAGTGAACTTTGCGTAATTCTTTGCGAACTCTGCGGTAAAATATCCCCGCACTCTTCGGTAAAATAAGTAAACTTTTGATTAGTTAACTTTCTCATCAATTAAAGCCTTTCTGATCCAGAAACAGCAAAACGTGGCAACAACGCCAATGCAACCCATAAATAACCAATTGATTTGATAGCCTAATCTTGTAATCATTTCAAAACCAACTTTAGAACTTACAATATGAGCTAAACTAAAACTCATTGTATAAAGTGCCATATAACGGCCTTCCTGACCACGTGGCGCACGGCTTAAAGCAAACGCATTCGAAAAAGGAAACGTTAGAATCTCGCCAATCGAAATACAAATCATACAGATCACTAAAATTCCTGCCCACATCTTAACGAGTAATAAAAAGAAACTCAAAGCCATAATAAAAGAGCCAATAATAATGATTTTTATCTTCGGAAAATTTTTCCTTTCCATAAAGCCAACCGTTGGCATTTCCAGGGCAAAAATTAAAAGTCCGTTTAAAGTCATTAATAATCCGGTTTGAAATTCACTTAAACCAAATTTCTCATTATGATATAAAGGTAAAGTGGTAAAAAGCTGGAAAAAAATCATTGCCGTTACAAAACTCACAAATAAGAATACCCAAAAAATACGATCGTGAAATACTGATTTGATTTCTGATGAAATTTCCATTTTATCTCCATGAACTGCTTTCTTCTTCTCTTTAACTAATAGAGCAAAAATCGAAATCGAAATAATACAAGATGCTCCATCAACCCAAAACAATCCTGAATATCCCATTCCCATAATAATCAAACCTCCCAAAGCGGGTCCGGCGGCAAATCCCAGGTTTACTGCTAAACGAACTAAAGTTAAGGCTCTTGTACGATTTTCGGGTTTAGCATAAGCGCCTAATGATACAAACATTGCCGGACGAAACATATCGGCAATGGTCATTAAAACAAACATAGCAATACATAATGCCCAGAAAGTGGTGATATACTGAACGAAAAAAAGGGAAACACCGCTGGTAAACAAACTAAAAATCATGATTTTGTAAAACCCAATTTTATCTGACAATTTTCCGCCAAGCCATGAACCCAACATTGATCCTAAACCAAAAGCAACCATAATCCATCCTACCTGATTATAAGTAAAATGAAGGTCTTCTTTTAAATATTTAGACAAAAAAGGAAGCACCATTGTGCCGGCACGATTGATAAATGTGACCAAGGTAAGTATCCAAATTTCTCTTGAAAATCCCCTAAAATTATTGATGTAATGGTTAAAAGCAGTTTTGAGCATTATAAATATGTATTTGCAACAAAGTTAGAAAACTTTGTCACTTAGTGCGGTTGGTGCTTTGTTACTTTTAAACTATTTTTGCTTAAAATTTCGAAGATGAAAAACGTAATTGCTTTTTTAGTATTGCTTGCCTTTAATTTTTGCTTTAGTCAAAGTAAATTTAGTAAAAGTGATGCGGAAAAATTTCAGAAGACTATAAATTCAGAATATGCTGATCCTAAGATAAGTCCGTTGATGGAAGAAGATTTAAAGACTTTTAAAACTTTAGGTTTTTATCCGATAAATGAAAAATATTTTGTGAACGCCAGATTGGAAAAGGCAAAGAACGAGAAAGTCTTTGAAATGAAAACTACCGGAACCAGAACGCCAAAATATATTAAATACGGAACTTTATTTTTTACTATAAACGGTGTTGCCCTGCAGCTGAACGTTTACAGAAACATTGAGCTTTCTAAAACAAAAGAATACAAAGATCATTTGTTTTTGCCGTTTTCTGACTTAACAAGTGGAAAAGAAAGCTACATTGGAGGAAGATATATCGATTTAAAAATTCCGAAAGGAAACAGAATTGCTGTCGATTTTAATCAGGCTTACAATCCGTATTGTGCTTATAATCATAAGTATTCCTGTCCGCTTGTTCCTTTAGAAAATGATTTGAAAGTAGAAATTAAAGCCGGAGTTAAAACATTTCATTAATGGAATTCTTTAATTTTCATACGCACCAATTTACAAATCAGCCTGATATTCTAGAGTTGGTAAATCAATATCCGCAGGAATTTAATGCGACAATTTCGTTTTATTCTGTTGGAATTCATCCGTGGTATATTGCAGAAGACAGAATTGACGCCGATTTGAAAATTATTGAAGAAAAATTGCAAACCGAGAATTGTCTGGCGATTGGAGAATGTGGTTTAGATAAACGAATCGAAGTTCCGTTAGATCAGCAAATTATAGTTTTTAAAAAACAATTGGCTTTGGCCGAAAAATATAAAAAGCCGGTTGTGATTCATTGTGTAGCGGCTTTTCAGGAAGTAATTGCAATCAAAAAAGAAATGAAAATTTCAGTTCCGATGATTATACATGGTTTTTCAAAAAATATTCAGATTGCAAACCAGCTAATTGCGGCAGGATTTTATCTTTCGTTTGGAAAATATTTATTGAGAAATCCTGACCTAAAAACGGTTTTTATGCAAATTCCAAACGATCGTTTTTTTTTGGAAACCGATACGGTTGAAGAAAATATCAAACAGGTTTACGATTTAGCAGCAGAATATAAAAATTTGAATATAAAAGAATTACAGCAGATTATCTCAAGTAATTTTAAAGAAGTGTTTAGTTAAATGTTTGAGTAGAACTTGAAACCTGAAACAAAAGAAACAAGAAAAAACAAAATAAACAAAAGAATATTATATGGCAGAGTGGACAGAAAGAGCCGAGCTTTTATTTACAAAAGAAGGATTACAGAATTTGCAAAACTCGAATGTTTTAGTAGTGGGTCTAGGCGGAGTTGGATCATTTGCAGCTGAATTTTTGGCAAGGGCAGGAGTAGGGAATATGACAATTGTAGATGGCGATGTAGTTGATATTACGAATATTAACAGACAATTGCCGGCATTGCATTCGACAGTTGGTGAACCAAAAATTAAAATTGTAGGCGATCGTTTGATGGATATCAATCCGGAATTGAAACTGACCCGTGTACAGGAATTTTTATCTCCGGAACGTGCTTTTGAGATCGTTTCTCCAGAATTTGATTATGTTTTAGATTGCATTGACAGTATCACCCCAAAATTAAATTTGATTATTGCAGCCAAACGCAAAAGAGTTAAAATTATAAGCAGTATGGGCGCTGGTGGAAAAATGTTGGCTTCAAAAGTAAAAGTGAGCGATATATCTAAAACAATAAACTGTTATTTTTCCAAAACTATTAGAAAACGTTTAAAAGAAGTAAAAATCAATAAATTAAAAGTGGTTTTCTCTTCTGAAATTCAAGACGAAAAAAGCTTAAAATTAACCGACGGAAAAAACTTCAAAAAATCTTTCTACGGAACAAATAGTTATATGCCAGGATTATTCGGACTTCACGCTGCCGAAACCGTAATTAGATATTTGTTGAAGAAAGAGTAGCTAAGATACTAAGGTTCTAAGATGCTAAGATTTTAAACTTAGCTAAAAAACTTAGAATCTCAGTATCTCAGAACCTTAGGACCTTAACACCTTAAAAAAAATGATTAAAACAGTAATTTTTGATATGGACGGCGTAATTGTCGACACAGAACCCGTTCATCGTTATGCTTATTACAAACAATTTACAGAATTGAATATTGATGTAACCGAAGAAATGTACACTTCGTTTACAGGATTTTCAACCCGAAATACGTTTCAAACCTTAAAAGGATTTTTCCCCACGATTGAACATGAAGTGGAAGATTTGATCCAAAGAAAAAGAAACATTTTTAACGATGCTTTTGATACAAAAGAAGATTTATATTTATTAGAAGGTGTTGAAGATTTGATTAAAGATTTGTATGCCAATGGAATTCAGTTGATTCTGGCTTCTTCGGCTTCAAAAGTTACTATAGAACGCGTTTTTACAAGATTCAACTTGCATCAGTATTTCACTCACATTGTAAGTGGCGAAGATTTTCCACAGTCAAAACCTAATCCTGCGATTTTTTTACATGCTGCATCATTATCAGTTGCGCCTGCAGAAAATTGTATTGTGATCGAAGACAGTACAAACGGAGTAAAAGCGGCAAAAGCCGCAAACTTATTTTGTGTGGGTTATAACAGTCAGCATTCTAAATTACAGGACTTATCGGCTGCTGATTTAGTTATCAATCATTTTAAGGAGTTAAATGCTCAAAAAATATCACAGTTAGGCGTTTGAATTATATAATATTTAACATTTGTTCCCTAATTGAATTTGTAAATTTGAACAAAACAAATAAAATCAAGAAATGAAAAAACTACTTATTGCATTGGCCATTATTTTGGCTCCTTTTGCTACAGAAGCACAAATAAAAACACCACAAGCGAGCCCGAAGGGTTATATAAAACAAACTGTTGGTTTAACTGATGTTGAAGTTACATACTCAAGACCAGGAGCCAGAGGCAGAGCTGTATTTGGAAATTTAGTTCCGTTTGGTAAATTATGGAGAACCGGAGCTAATGAAAATACTATTATTACCTTTAGTGATGATGTTATTATTGATGGTAAAACATTGAAAAAAGGAAAATATGCAATTTATACTATTCCTAAAATTGAAAGCTGGGAAGTGATTTTTTACCTTTCTACAGACAACTGGGGATTACCTGAAAACTGGAATGAATCGTATGTGGTTTTAAGAACTACTGTAAAAGAAAACGCTTTACCAACTCCGGTTGAGACTTTTACAATCGGAATTAATGGTTTAGATCCTAATTTTGGTTACTTAGAAATGGCTTGGGAAAACTCTCATGTAGCTTTAAAATTTGAAGTTCCAACGGCTAAAAATGCCATTGCAAGTATCGAAAAAACTTTAGGCGGACCAACTGCAAATGATTATTTTGCTGCATCACAATATTTGTTTCAATCAAACGGAAATATCGAAACTGCAAGAACGTATGTTGATAAATCTCTTGATATGAGTACTGAAAAACCATATTTTATCTTAAGATTAAAATCATTAATCCAGGCAAAACAAGGTGATAAAAAAGGCGCAATCGAAACTGCAAAAGCATCTTTGGCTGCTGCTGAAACTGCAAACAATCAGGATTACGTAAAATTAAATAAAGATAGTATTGCGGAGTGGAGCAGATAATGCTTTAAAAATTCTAATATTTATTAAACTCCAATATTTTAAAAATCCCAAATTCCAAAAGTTTGACTTAGGAATTTGGGATTTTTTTTGCAGTAGTTAAATTAATAACTTACATATTTCTATATGGCATGTCATCCTGAGCAAGGAAGGATGACAAAACTGTGTATAAACTTAAGATGAATCTTGGGATTTGAAATTTAAAAATTTGGAATTTTCTCAATTCATACTCGGAGATTCGGGAATCTTAATAGTTCTTTTAGGTTTCTTTACAATCAATAAATAAAAAGTAATTCCGCCCAAAATAATAAGCAAAGCAATTTCAAGCTGTCCAATACTATTATTATCGTTGTACATGGTATTTGCGCTGGCTAATTTTACTTTTCCTTCTGTAATTTGAATTTCAGACAATTGTTCTAAAGTTTTTAAAGCTTTTTTACTTGAATTTGCAATTTGAGTCCAGTTTTTATTTTGGGTTTGTTTATTAATTGCTTCACAAGAAGTGAGAAAATTTTGAAAAAATATTCTTTCTGTGGGAGTCAAAACTGTTTTTGAGTACAAATCGTCAATTGAGTGAATTATTTTTAGTGTGCCTGTAATTTCAGCCGTTTTGATTGTATCATTTAAATTTAATTTTTCAGCCTCAGCTTTTATAAAATGAAGCTCTTTTGAATATTGAAAAATATAATGTGCTACCACTAAACGATCTTTATAAATTGCATTGATATTCTCATTTACTTTTTTAGAATTTTGAAGTGTATTAAAGTTGTTAAGAATAATAATTAACATAACAATCAGCAAAATGAAAGCAGCTTTGGTTTTGTTGCTGTATTTCTTCAAATTTTTCATCATGCTGAATTTAGTGATTGATTTATAAATAGTTAGCTATCAAAGATAACGAAATTAAAGCTTAGTTAACAATTGTTATAAGAAGACATTAGAATATTATTTAAGAATTTTATTATCTGATATTTCTAAATTTTTTATGGTTGACAAAGGCGCTATTTTTATCTTTTTGCTTCCTTTTGAAATATAAAAATAGTAGAGGCTATTGGTATTAATCAAATTAATTTGCTCAGATTCTCCGCTATTATAATTCAGTGTGTAATTATACTTTAATTTATTATTTTTAATCTTATTAGATGTAAAATAGCCTCCTGCAAGTCCGTATCCTAGAAAAAAAGACGATAATACAATTGCAAGCGATTTTATAGCAACGCTGGTAAAATAGTTTCTGGTTTCACTTATCGACAATCCTTCTGTTGATTCTAATTCTAATGCTTTCCTAACAAATTTCACATTACCATATTTTAATAATAATGATGGCATATAAAAGTGTAAAATAAACAATGTTAGTATCGCGATTAAAATTACCGGATTTGAAGTAAATTCAGCAATTGGACTCATTAAAATATCCATTATGGTCGAATATTTTAAAATGTTTATTCCTAATTGATAATAGAAAAAACTATCCTTCAATATTCCTAATACAACAAGAAAAAGATATCCTAATGGCAGCAGTTTTTGTATATCGTCTGAAAATTTCATTTACTATTTATTAGTTAGAAGAGTCTTAAAATCGTTTGCAAAATCAGGCGATGTCTTACAGACTGATATTATTAAACGCTATTTTTAAAGACATACTAAAATAGTGTTTTTTAATTAAAATTATAGAAGAATTATTTATTCAGAAAATAGAGAATAGCATTAAGGGTTTCAGATTGCTGTTTTTCTCTCGGAATTGTTGCACTATTATCTCCCAATTGAAAAACATTTTATTCTAAAATAAATTTTAAAATATAATTTTCTTAAATAACTTTGTTTTAAGCTAAATTTTTCACCTTCTTTATAACCAATGGGAAATGTTGGACTTTTAATACCAAATGGCCCTGATCCACAATCATTATAATAAAGTTCTTCTTCATTTTCACTATATCTTCCAGCGCAGAAAAGATTAAAGGTTGTGTTTTTTTTATTTGATTTAAGAACATTTATGTCAATCCAAATTGGGATTTTGCTTTTCCTGTAAAGTAAATCAACAACTTCATTGTCTGTTAAATTCAATTTTATAATTCCGTAGTCTTCAGGGTAAATATCAAATTGGCTTATGTTACTTGTAGTATTTGCCGGAGTGAAAATTACATTGTACTTAAAATCAGTAGTCAATTTATCTTTTACATAACGTTCAGCAAATTTGAGCGCTACTAAACTGGCATCTTTTAAGCGGAATAAAAATTCTTGTTTAGTCATTTTTTAATGTCAAAATAATTAGAAATACTCTTGATTTGAATAAATAATTACTCCAAGATTACTCCATCAGCATTCGTTTTTTCTCTAAAAAACAAAACCTGCAGCAACAACGCCAAAACGATTGTCAAAATAGCCCCTATAAAATTCAGCCATAAATAACCTAATTTTTCCTGTGTGTAAATCAAGAAATAATAAATGATAAAAATGGTGGTCTGGCTTATTACGGCACTGCAAAACATCGCTTTTGCACGTACGCGACGAAGATAAAATCCAACCAGAAAGATTCCTAAAACAGTTCCGTAGAAAATTGATCCAATGATATTTACCAACTGAATCAGGTTTTCAAATAAAGTTCCAACGCAGGCAAAAAGTATCGCTACAATTCCCCAGAAAAGCGTGAAGAATTTCGTTGCATTCAAATAATGTTTTTCTGATTTTTCGGTTTTGAGGTTTCTTTTGTAAATGTCAATTGCAGTTGTAGAAGCCAGGGCATTTAATCCCGAAGCCGTAGATGACATCGCCGCTGAAAGAATTACTGCCAACAATAAACCAATTAACCCTTTTGGTAAATAATGCAGAATGAAATGGAAAAACACATAATCTTTGTCATTTGTTTCGCTATTACTGTCGGCTTTGGAGATAATTTCTTTAGCTCTGTCGCGCAAATCTTTTTCCTTATTGGATAAAGCCACTAATTCCTTACGTAAAATCGGATTGTCATAATCCTGATTCAACTGATCGATGTATAATAAATTGATTACTTTTTTATCTTCAGAAAGTGTACTTAATTTCTTTTCCAAAGAATGATATTCTTCTTTAAAAGCCGATTTTTCAATCACAATTTTATTGTTCGGATTGAAATTTAAAGGAACCGGATTGAACTGAAAAAACACAAAAACCATAACTCCGGTCAACAGAATAAAAAATTGCATCGGAACTTTTAAAAGTCCGTTCATGATTAATCCCATTTGGCTTTCGCGAATCGATTTTCCGGATAAATAACGTCCAACCTGCGATTGATCGGTGCCAAAATAGGCGAGGGCTAAGAAAAAACCTCCGGTAATTCCGCTCCAAAAAGTATATTTTTCTTCGGGATTAAAAGAGAAATCTACAATATTCATTTTATCATTAGCACCCGCAATATGCAAGGCGCTTGTAAAAGTCATGTCGTTTGGTAAATAATGCAAAATCAGGAAAAACGTAATAAACATTCCCGACATGATTACAAACATTTGCTGTTTCTGGGTTACGTTTACGGCTTTTGTCCCTCCGGAAAAAGTGTAAATAATTACGAGAACACCAATCATGATGTTCATAAAAGTTAGATTCCAACCTAAAAGTGCTGATAAAATAATCGCCGGAGCATAAATGGTAAGTCCGGTTCCTAAACCTCTTTGAACGAGAAAAAGAATTGCAGCAAGCGAACGGGTTTTTAAATCGAATCGTTTCTCCAGAAATTCATAAGCGGTAAAAACTTTATTTTTATGATAAAGCGGAATAAAGGTCACACAAATTACAATCATGGCAATTGGCAATCCAAAATAGAACTGCACAAAACCCATTCCGTCATGATACGCTTGTCCCGGAGTTGATAAAAACGTAATCGCACTGGCCTGTGTTGCCATAACCGAAAGTCCAACGGTATACCATGGCGTTTCGTTATTTCCTAAAATAAAATCCTCGACGTTTTTACTGCCTTTGGTTTTCCAGGATCCATATCCAACAATAAATAAAAGTGTGACAATCAGTACGATCCAATCAAATAGCTGCATAGGTTATGAGTATAATTGCATGATTAAGAAAAAAATCACAATGTAAATTGCGTTGGCTACCAAAACATAAGTGTAGCTTTTTTTCCAGTTTTTTGTTTTTTTACCTTCCATATTTTCAGAATTTATTTCTTTAATTCTTGTTTAGGCGCTTCTATTGGCTGTTTTAGCGAAATAATATTCGAAAGCAATCTGTATGCTCCGGCAACGCCTTCTGGCAATTCTCTAAAAAAGCTCAAACCTGTGTAAATGTAGTATCCTTTTCCGTAAGGCGCTACTAACAAAGCACCATCTTTTGCTGATTCTCCTTTATCATGCGATGATAAAATAGGAGTGAAGGCAGCATCGTATTCGTTTGGATAATATAAACCTTGTTCTTGTGTCCAGCCTTCAAAATCCTTTGTTGTAATCTTGTTTGGTGTATTTAAAACAGGATGATTTGGCGCTAAAAAGGTAACTTTTGCATTTTCTTCGGTTACACGATTATTTGATATTTTCAACGGATATGGCGCAATCTGATCGGTTACTGTTCTTCCAAAAGTATTGTACTGAACGATCATGTTTTTACCGCTTTTTACAAAATCAAAAAGTATTTTTTGTTTGTTTGCCAAAGCATTAACGGTATTGTAAGCGCGAATTCCTGTAATTACGGTACTGAAAGAATCCAGTTTTTCGGGCGTAATTTCTTCCGGTTTTACAATCGTAACTTTATATCCCATTTGTGCCAAACTTTCCGGAACTTCGTCGCCTGCACCCATAATGTAGGCTATGGCATCGCCGGAAGTTTTTAAATCAATTCGGATACATTTTGATTCGGCAGATTTTAAAACCATCTGTTTGGTAATATGGTTGAAATCTATGATAATTTCATCTTTATCAAAACGTTTATTAGCAACAGTTGCCACACTTTTTGCAATAGCTTCTTCCGGTAATGTTGGTGGCGTTACTTCAAAATAAAAAATTTGTTCTGTTCCTTTTTTTGCTAAAGTAAACGGAATCTCTTTTGGAGAAACGGCCCAGCTTTTTGGCAACTCCAATTGTAAATTACCTTTAATATCATCTTTTCCGGCACGTACTTTTACCGGAATCATTTTGGTTTTCGTGCTTCCAAAAAGTAAAACTCTTTCTAAAATCGAAGTGGTAACTTCTGGAACTATATCCAGAAAATTATACATTTCGCCTTTCACGCCATCATTATATTTGTAAACAACGGTACGTTCAAACGGAATTTCAACTCCATTGATTTTTACATTAAAAACAACTTTAACTTCTCTGATAATATCAGGAATTCCAATATTTTCCTGATTCGAAACCGTGTACATTCCAACACTTGCTTTTTCCTTTAGCCAATAAGGCTGCGTATATTCTATATTGTTCGGAAGCTGAATCTGAAGGTTGATTTTCTGATCGCTATTGTTTTGTAAAACACTGTTTTGCACAGTAGTTTTATTGTCCGGCAATGTTGTAACGCTTGTTAATTGCATATCAACAGCACATCTGTTAATGGCTTCAAGACCTAATTTTACAGTGCTTCCGGGAGTTGCTTCCTGCTCACTTGCTACGGCTTCGAGATAAAGACCGGAGCAAGAGGCAATAATATTTTTTATCGAAGCCGATTTTAGATTTTTCCAATGATCATCCTGTAAAGCCTGAATCATCGCATAAGCTTTTACCAAATCAGGAATACTGGCTGATGGAGTGCTGAAATTATAATTTGCAATGATTTTAGAAATTAATTCACCAACGGGTTTTCCGCCTTTAACTCGGTTCCATGTGGTGTCAATTCCGTCAAATAAATCATCACGTTCTTTCGGATTTTCTCCATTAATAAGTTCCAGATATTCTGTTTCGTTTCCGCGAACTCCTGTACTTCCAAAGCCTTGCGATTGGTGACGGCTTCGGCTTAAAGCCGCAATTTCCTGATTTGATTTTCCAATTTCGGTATAATAAACACCGGTTTCCAGCTTAGTAAATTTTGATTTATTGGCAGCATCAAACTTTTCCTGGCTTCCGTAAAACCACCAAGAAGGGTTGAAAAACAAGCGTTTTACCTGCCATGGCGTAACATATTTTAATTGTTCCGGATATATTTTAGGATCATTAGTTAATTTAAAACTCTCCACACTCAACATTGCCGATGATGTATGATGACCGTGTGTAGTTCCCGGCGAGCGATGATCGAATCTGTTAATGATTACATCGGGCTGAAATTTTCTGATAGTCCACACCACATCTGCAAGGACTTTATCTTTGTCCCAAATTTGTAAAGTTTCATCAGGATTTTTAGAAAAACCAAAATCATTGGCACGCGAAAAAAACTGTTCTCCGCCATCGATTTTTCTGGCTTCAATTAATTCCTGAGTTCTTATAACGCCTAATAATTCACGCAATTGAGGTCCAATTAAATTTTGTCCTCCGTCTCCTCGGGTTAACGACAAATATCCTGTTCTGGCATTCATTTCATTAGCCATAAAAGAGATTAAACGTGTATTTTCATCGTCCGGATGCGCAGCAATATAAAGTACTGAACCTAAAAAGTTTAGTTTTTTAATTTGATTGTAAATTTCTACTGAACTTGGTTTTTGTGGTTATTGTGCAAAAGAAATAGAAATTCCCGTGAAAAAAAAGAGAAGAATTTGTAACTGAATTTTTCGCATAGCGTAGTTAGGTGTTTTGAAAGAGCTTCAAAAATACTAATTATATTGTTGAAGATTATTTAAATGAAATGTTAATGTTCGATTTTTAAATAGAGTCCATAAAAAAAGAGCATCATTTACTGATGCTCTCTGGTCATTATCTTCTTCCGTGTCCATGGTGGTCATCATGATGATCGTCACGGTCATGTCTGTCGTCTCTATCATGTCTATCATGTTTGTCATGATGTCTGTTGTCGTGTCTATTATCATGTTTGTAGTTTCTATGCTCATTGTAACCATAAACCGGTCTTGGTCTGTAAGGTCTTTGTGGCGCACCATGATATCCTTTATAGTATTTTACTCTGTGTCTGTCAAAATAAGTATAAGGAGTTCTACCATGGTAATCGTTTAAAACTACTTTATAACCTCCGTATAAATCATAATTACGATATCTGCTTGGCAAGCGATTTGCTCTTACCCATCTTCCTCCACCAAAATAAATAAATTGTGAAGCTCTTACATCATAATATGATTCGACATCCGGCAAATAATAATATTCTGTTTCAGCATAACCTGATGGTCCCCAAGCTGGCGGAGTTCCAATGTTTACATTTACTGATACCTGGGCTTGTGTGGCATTTGCAACCAAAAGAAATAATCCTGCGATTGCTATTTTAATTGTTTTCATTTTTTTTAGTTTTTATGTTAATCGTAATCCTGATTAACAATATTCATATACTGTGCCAAAAATAAAAAACTAAGTGCATTTTGTCGAAGAAAAGAAGTATTTTGTCGATGTTAAAACCCTAGTTTGTTGGGAAATATTTGATTACTAAAAAGTTATGAAAACTTTAAATAATTATTTTTTTTCGTTTTTTTTATGCGAAAGTAAAACAGACAAACTTCATTTTTAAGCTTATCTGTATTCAATAGTTCGTGGTTTTGCCAGCTCAAAATTCTGCAAACCAAAGTCTGTGGTTTCAAATGTATTGGTTTTAAATACATTATCTCCCTGCAACGGAATACTTGGATAGTATGACAAGGATAATTGAAAGGAACTGAATACTAAATAGTCATTACTTATTACAACGCCCAAAGTTACTTTTTGATACGCCTTATTATTAAACATGGCATCATTTGGAGCTCCTAATACGGCAATTGTGTAATTAAAAAACGGGTTTAGACGAAATCCCCACAAGGCATGTGGAGAATACGTTTGGGTTTGCAAAGATAAAACAGCTTTACTCGTTCCATATAAAAAAGCATTAAAACCCTGAAGACCATTTTGTTCGTTTAAATTTAGTTCATCGCCAATAATTTCCTCCCGATTTATTCCCAAAACAAATTTAGGGTTAACGAATTGTCTTAATTTCCAATTTCCTATACTATATAGTTTGGTAAAATAATTAGACTCAAACAAAAAGGAAGTCTGATATGTTTTCGACTGATGAAAAAAGGTTCCTGCTTCAAAATTGGTGCTTAAAAATCCCCAGTCATAATAATTTCCAAAAGAAAATTGAGCACCAACATAAGGCCGCCAATATTTATTTTTATACTGATATCCAAGTGTAATTCCGTAGATTCTGCCTATGGGTACATCTTCAGTAACACCATTTCTAAAAATATAACTGTCCTTGACGAATTTTCGGGTATTGATTCCAATTCCGCTTAAAATTAGTTTTTCATCAGAATAAAAATGGGTCGGATCATATAAATCTGATGGCATTTCTGTGTAATCCAAATTCAAAAAACGGGCAGAGACAATTAAGTTTGTTATTCCGTTAATATCATCCTCAAAAACTTTTGAAGCTTTTCCTACCCAGAAATCCTGAATATTATTTTTGAAAGGCTGCCAGGCATATAGAGTATCTACCGGTACGCGAACCTGGAGCGTATCTCTTCTGAAATTTTGCGCAAAAAACATTCCGCCCGCCCATTTGGTTAGGGGAGAATAAAAATCACGTTCAATATCAATACTTTTGCTGTAATTGTTATCAAGATCTACATTATATTTTATTTTTGCACTAATATATGTATTCTTAATATTTGGTACAGTGTAAGTTACATCATTAGCATTCGCACCATCGTCGAAACGATTGGTAAATCGGTATTCTAATTCCTGTCCGGAACCAAAAAAGTCTTTTTCTTTAAATCCAGCAGATACGCGGCTGCTTGATATGGAGAATTTTGGAATTGTACTCCAGGAATCTAAAACGCGAATAGTAATATCTACCGAATCTGACGCAGGACTTGCTAATTCTCTAGTAATTTTTACTGCTGTTACATAACGCTGTGCACGTATAAGACGCTCAGATTCCTGCACTTTATAAGAATCATAAGGAACATTTCTTTTAAAGAGCAGCAGATTATAAATCGCTATTTTTTTTGTCTTAAGATGAAGTTTATTACCGGTTCTTTCTCCCCAGTTTCGAGGCATTGCGGTGGTATCAACTACAGAATGTCCGAATGGATCTAATGTAACAATATTTATATTTCTGATGATTTTACCTTCGTAGTTGGTACGGTCTTTCTTTTCTACAATTTCGGCTTCTTTCTTTTTAGGTTTATTAGCTCTAAAAAGCCATTTGTGCAATGTTTTGGTAAACCTATGTTTCTTAGAATAATTCTGAATTTTTTTATAAACTGCAGCACTATCCTTTTTTGGCTCTTTTTTTTGCTTATCTACCTGCGCACAAACGCTTTGCAGACAAAAGCATAATAAAATAGAAATAATTATTTTTAAGTTTCGACACATTAAGTTTAGTTGGCTTTTTACGGATAATTTTTACATGAAATATAAGGTAAATAATACAGCTATTTTTAAATTGCTATTATTTAATTTTCGATTGCTCTTTTTCGTATTCTCCACGTAAATTTTTTAGGCATGTGATTTCCCATTAAATATCCCCAGGGTTCTAATGATTCGATTCTTTCAAATATAATCTTTAAGATTGCCAATAGCGGAATCGCTAAAAACATTCCTGAAATTCCTGCTGCAGCGCCGCCAATAATGATTCCCATAATAGAGACAAAGGCATTAATTTCTACTTTAGAATTGATAATTAAAGGTACAAGCAAATTATTATCTATTAATTGAACGACAACATTTACAATTAAAATGCTTATAAATACAGATGTATCAGGCGTGCCGGATAAAGTCGACAAGAGAGTGATAACTCCCGCAATCGTGATTCCAATATAAGGTATCAGATTTAAAATCCCGGTTATTAATCCCAACAGAATAAAATATTTGGCACCAACAATCCAAAGGCCTAAACCAGTCAAAACTGAAACTACAATCATTTCTAATAATAAACTAACAATGTAATTATTTATGGAAACCCGTATTTGTGCTAAAATATCTTTTAATGCAGAATGGTCTTCTTTGTTCACTAATTTTGCCAGAAAAAGAATAAAGTGGTCTTTATAAAGCAAAAACAAAAACGTATAAATTGGAATAATAGTACAATCTATTAAAAGATCTGTAATAGATAAAATTGCTGAACCCAGTGTAACGACACCGCCGTTTTTAACGGAATCTTTGGTAACAGTATCCAGATATTTTTTTTGTTCACCAATACTTACATGAAAATTATCTTTTACAAATTTGTGAACCTCAGTGATAAAAACATTGGTATTTTTCTTTATGGTATCAAAATCGTTCGCAATATCTTTTACCTGATAAGAGATAAAAACCAATATTCCCACAATAAATGCGGCAAATATCAAAACACACAGTATAGCTGCAAGATGTCTTGGAAATTTAAGTCTTACGTTTAAAAGTGTGAAAATTGGGAGTAATAAAACAGCAAATAAAAAGGCCATCAATACGGGTGTAATGATATCTTTTCCCATACAAAATATTGTAGCAAAACAAATTAAAGTTATAAGTATGAAGGAAAGCTTAGCATAAAATGGCAATTTTATTGTTCGAATCATAGGTTTAGAAATTAGGTTAGATGGATCGAAAATTGATCTACACAAAATTCCTTAATTCTTCTATACTTTTTGTTGTACGTTTTCTTTATTACGTTACAAGATTTCCATTATATTTTTCAATCATAAAATTCTTTGTCTTCATAATGTGAAGGCATAATCGAAATTCCTTTTTGCAGTAATAAGTTGTTTGGAAATATTATCCTTTCTCCATCTTTTGTTCGAAGATTTACGTGAAAAGCACTAATGTCTTCTATTTCAGCCTCGATGGGAAAATCTTTATCGTGAATTTTAATGGTGTCACCAATTCTGAAGGGAAAAGAAAAGAACAAAATCATTCCCGAAGTAATATTGCTCAAAATAGACCATTGTGCAAACATAGCCACACCAATTACTGTCGTAATGGATGAAACGGTAATAAAAATATCTTTGGTATCAACTCCCCAAATAACAATTAGACTAATGGTTACCAGCACATTCATTAGGATATGAATATACTTTATAACTAAATTAGTCCGATGTTCTAATAATTGACTTGAATGTGCATAGCGGCGAATTAATTTTGAAATAATAACGCGTAATGCCATTAAGGTCAAAAGAAGAATGATGGTGGTTAAGATCTCCTGGCTATATTCTTTGAAAGAAAACATAAATAAAATTTTTACACTAAAGTACTCAAATATTCGTAAACTTTAGCTGTTGGCAAGCCCATAACATTGGTATAAGAGCCTTCAACTTTAGCAACTGCCATAAAACCAAACCATTCCTGAATTCCATAAGCACCGGCCTTATCGTAAGGTTTGTAGTTTTCGATGTAATATAAAATAGCTTCGTCTGACAAATCTGTAAAAGTTACTTTTGTAACATCATTAATTAGAGTAGAAGCAGAGCTTGTTTTAAAACACACAGATGTAAATACTTCGTGTGTTTTACCAGACATTGATTTGATCATTTCAAAAGCTTCTTCGGCATTTTTTGGTTTCCCTAAAGCTTTATTCTGATGCCATACAATCGTATCGCTTGTTACGAGAATTTCGTTTGGTTTTAATTCGCCTTCAAATGCGCTTGCTTTTAATTCGGCTAAAAAATCTGTGATTTCAACTGCTTTTAATTCTGGCGGGTAAATCTCTTCAATGTCTTTTAAGCGAATTTCGAAATCAAGATCTAAATCTTTAAAAAATTGCTGTCTGCGCGGTGAACCCGAAGCCAGAATTAACGTATATTTTTTTAATTTTTCTTTAAGCATTGTATTTGATATTTAAGGTAATAACCAAAATAGATAAAATTCCAAAAAGTAAAATCAGTTTTAAAACCGTACTTAAATGATGGAAATCTTTTTGAGATTTTGCACTAACTATTTTCACACCAAAATAACCCAAAGGTGCTAAAACAAAAGCAAAAGCGTATAAAGTAACGATGTAAAGATTGTTCTCTATAAAATATTTATCGATGTAAAATAAAGTCAGAATAAACGGAATTACGACAAATCCCAAAGCTACTTTTGCAGCCCGGCGATTTCCTATTGCAATTGGTAACGTATTCATTCCCTGATTATAATCACCATTTACATCTTCAATATCTTTTATTATTTCTCTTATAAAATTAATCATGAAAGCAAACAAAGCATAATCTATTAATATAGAAAACATACTTGCCATTTGCGCCTGATTTTCGCCGGTTGTTGCCGGAAAAAGATCAAAAACACCAATGATAATAACGCTTAATGACAATAATGATGCTACAACAAAATTCCCTAAAATCATGATTTGTTTTAAGGATGTAGAATAAAAATATAATATTGAAGCAATGAATATAAAAATAACCGCAAAAGTGGGCCTCATAATTACATTCGATAAATAACAGCCAATAGCAACACCGGTTACATTTAGTCCAAAATATATATTATAAGCACGGGTTTCAGAAATTCCCTTGTTAATCACAACATCATTTGGTTTATTGATAGTATCTGTCGCAACATCAAAAATATTATTAATGACATATCCTGCTGCTGCCAATAAAACAGTGCTTAAAACCAATAATCCGTATTGCCAGTCGGCTAGCGCTAAAGGAATATCCTGTTGTTTTAAAAAGGCATAACGAAATAAAAGCTGCATAAAAGCCAGCATTAACAGGTTTTGGTATCGAATGAGTTTAAGGTATTTCATCTTGAAGGTTCTGAGTTTCTGAGTGGCTATCCCGAGGCTTCGGGACTAAGGTTTTCAACATTAACGAGAATCATTAATAAATTACAATTAACAATTTCATAATTATTAATCGTGTTTTCCATTAAAATATTCCATCCATTTTCCCTGTACTTTCATAACCTGCTCGATAACGTCTCTTGCAGCACCTCTTCCGCCTTTTACGTGCGAAATGTAACCGGAAATATTCTTGATTTCAGGACTTGCATCTTGCGGACAAGTTGGTAATCCTACCAATTTCATGACGTGAAAATCAGGAATATCGTCTCCCATATATAAAACTTGTTCCGGTTTGATATTGTAGGTCTTTATGTATTCTTTAAACGTTTCCACTTTGTCAGGAGTTCCTAAATGAATCTCGGTGATGCCTAAATTGCGAAGTCTAACGCGCACACCTTCATTGCTTCCGCCAGAAATAACACAAACATGATAGCCGCTTTCTACAGCTGCTTTCATGGCATAACCATCACGAATATTCATTGTGCGAAGAATTTCGCCTTCGCTGGTTACAAAAACCGAACTGTCTGTAAGTACGCCATCAACATCAAAAATAAATGTACTGATGTCGTTCATTATTTCTTTATAACTTTTTGCCATTATTCTGTATAGATTGTGTTAGTATTTTATAGATATTCTTTTGATTTTCATCTGTTAAGTAATCCAAATGTGCCTCAATTGTAGTCGAATCATTGCGTTTTGCAGGTCCGGTTTGAGCGTCAGTGGGGTTTAAAGTATTGATTTTATCAGCTGTTTCCTGAATCAAAGGTTTCAGGATTTCGAAAGGAACTTTATTTTCCTCACAAATTTCCTGACCAATTTGATATAAATGATTCGTAAAATTATTCACAAAGACAGCAGCGACATGCAACGATTTTCGTTGTTCTGAATTTATAGCAAATACGGAGTTTGAAATGCTTTTGCCAACAGTTTCTAAAACACGGAAATCAAAGGTATTTTCTGCTTCCAGACATAAAGGAATAACAGAAAAATCTATTTCCTTATTTTTAGAAAAAGTCTGAAGGGGATAAAAAACGCCTTTGCGATTTTTGTCATCCAAAGTTTCGATAGAAGCCGTTCCTGAAGTATGAACGACAAGCTGGTTGATAAAAGGTAATTGTTTTGAAACTTCTGAAATGGCGTTATCTGTAACGGCAATAATGTATAAATCTGCTTCTTTTAAATCCTGAAAATCGTCTACAATTTTATCAAACTCAACCAAAGAAGCCAAAGTTTCTTTTTTTCTCGAAAAAACCTGTGCAATTTCGATAGCTTCACTTTTATCAAAAGCTTTTATCAAATGCTGCGCAACATTTCCGGAACCAATTAACGTTATTTTAATCATAACGCAAAATTAGCATTATTTTTTAAAGTAGAGACGCACAGCAGCGCGTCTCTTATGAAGTTTTACAATTTCACAGCTCCTTTAGCAACACTTTCACCAATTGTTGTTGTTTTAGAATAATCTGAACCTTTAGACGAAACCAATTCAATTTTCTCACTTGCAGCACCATCAATTGTAACCGCTTTCGCTGAAGTTGAGTTGAATTCTACATTTTTTAAAGACATATTTTTTCCATTATAAATTTCAAAAATAGTTGGGCTTTTAATGTCTAATTTGGCATTTGTTATCTTGATTCCGTTTGCATCGATGATTGAAAAACCTTTATCAGCGGTTATAATCAAATTAGAAAGTTCGATATTTTGAAGATTCATTTCAGGCAAACCTTGTAAAAATACCGCTTGTTGCGCACCTTTAATTGTAATGTTTTTTATTGAAATATTTTTGAATTGCGGTGTTTCTTCGTTTACAGGCATGGCTTTGGTACTGATTTTACTTCCGCCTTCAGCCAAAGTTTCGGCGATAGATTTTCCTCCATAATATAAGTCAAAAGATATTGCCTGAGAAGGAATGTCGGTCATAAAAATATCCGAAATAAAAATATTTTCCACAATTCCGCCGCGTCCTCGCGTACTTTTAAAACGCAAACCAACATCTGTTCCCATAAAAGTACAGTTTGATACGTGAAGATTTTTTACGCCTCCTGACATTTCACTTCCAACTGTTACGCCACCGTGTCCGTGATACACGATATTGTTTCTTACAATGATATTTTCGCAGGGAATTCCACGTTCGCGACCGTCTTTATCTTTTCCTGATTTAATACAAATTGCATCGTCGCCAACATCAAAACTAGAATTTTCGATCAATACATTTTTGCAGGATTCAACGTCAAGACCGTCTCCGTTTTGAGAATACCACGGATTTCTAACCGTTACATTTCTCACAATCAAATCTTCAACCATTAAAGGATGAATATTCCATGCCGGAGAATTTTGAAAAACAGGTCCGTCAAAAAGTACCCTTTTACTATTTTGAATACTCACCATTACCGGACGAAGAAAATCATGAATGGCTTCAAATTCTTCTTTGGTTTTTAAATCAAGACGAACATTTTGATCTGCTCCCACAGAAGCTTTCATAAATGTTTCAGAGGGATACCAGCTTTCTTTTTTCTCATTTAGAACTCCTCCGGAAGCTATTACTTTTTTCCATTGACTTTCTGTTAGTTTGCTTTTTTTAACCTGCCTCCAAACTTCGCCTGAACCATCCCAGACACCATTTCCTGTAAAAGCAATGTTCTCCAGATTTTTACCATAAATAGGAGAGATGCAGCGCCAGGTATTTAACCCCTCAAAACTGGTTTCTATAATAGGATACAGGCTTTTATCGGTAGAAAATTTTATTAATGCGCCGGTTTCGGCATGCATTTCAATGTTGCTTTTTAAGATAATGGGTCCCGTAAGCCAGATTCCGGGTGGAATAACAACTTTTCCTCCACCTTTTTTTGAAACAGCTTCGATGGCATCGGCGAAAGCCTTAGAATTTAAAACATAACCGCCATTTACAGCGCCAAAATCTTTTATGTTAACGGAGTTATTCGGAATTTTAGGTTCCTGAACTTTCGACATTTTAAATTCAATACCAGCGTAAGCATCAGTTGTTTTTGTTTTTTGAGCGTGAATACTTTCTGAAAAACAAGTCGCTAAAAAAGCTGCGATAATGCACAATAAGTGAGTTGATTTAGTTTTCATTTCGAAATTATATGAGTTTGGTTATTAATAGCTGTAATTCTTATTTTGAATCTCGATTTTTATCAATTCTGAAATAAATCCCGGTTTTCAAATATAAATTAAAAATGTAATCGATTACACAAATCTAATGAAATTTTTTCATTTTCAAAGAAATTCTAAAACAGATTAATTGTAGTATTTAACTTGTTTAAGATGAAAACATCAAATTAAATTAAGGCTATTTTTGGTTTTAATTAACAAATGGCAAATATCGATACTCAACATTTTTAAGTACTTTTGTGGCACTTTTATACAATGTAATTCCTCAAAAATGGATAAAAAAATATTCTCTTTTTTGTTTTCTACACGATTAATGGCCGTTCTTTTTTTAACATTTGCAATCGCAATGGGTGTTGGAACTTTTATCGAAAGTAAATACAATACTGATACAGCCCGAATTTTAGTTTACAATACCTGGTGGTTTGAAGCCATAATGGTCTTTTTCCTGATCAATTTCTTCGGAAACATCAAACGTTATCAATTATTAAAAAAAGAAAAATGGGCAACTTTATTACTACATATTGCCTTTATTTTTATTCTTTTAGGAGCTTTTATTACACGTTATATTAGTTACGAAGGGATGATGCCAATTCGCGAAGGCGCAGCCGAAAACCAAATTTATTCTGATAAAACATTCATAACCATTCTTGCTGATGGTGAATACAAAGGCGAAATGAAACGCAGGGTTTTTGAAAAAAGCCTTTTGTTATCGCCCGTTACCAATAATGATTTTAGTATTTCAGGAAAGTTTGATGAAACTCCTTTTGAAGTGACTTTCGACAAATATATCATGGGCGCTAAAGAAACTATAAAACCAAGTGCGAACGGAACTTTATACCTTAAATTGGTAGAAGCAGGAGCAGGCGGACGTGAAGAACATTTCCTGAAAGAAGGTGAAGTTCAGAACATTCATAATGTTTTATTTGCTTTAAATAAACCTACAGACGGCGCTATAAATATCAATACAACCGGCGAAAAATATACGATTCAAACGCCTTTTGAAGGTCGGTTTATGCGAATGGCAGATAAATTTGAAGGTGATGTAACCAAAGATAATGTGCAGCCATTAATGATGCGATCTTTATATAGTATTGGTGATATTAGAATCGTTTTTCCCGATCCTGCTGTTAGAGGAATCGTTGATTATGAGTCAAATAATGACTATAAAGCAAAATCTCATAACGATGCTTTAATTGTAAAAGTTAAAGCTGATGGAGAAGAAAAACAAGTAAGACTTTTAGGTTCTAAAGGTAGTATTGGTGAACCGCAAACAGTTAAAATAGGAAAAATTGAATACACTTTATTCTACGGAAGTAAAGCCTATGTTTTACCATTTAAAGTAAAATTAAACGATTTTATAGCAACAAAATATCCTGGAACTGAGAAAAGTTATTCTTCTTTTGAAAGTAAAGTAACCGTTCAGGATTCTGCAGAAACTTTTGATGCTGATATTTATATGAACCACGTTTTAGATTATAAAGGATACAGATTTTTTCAATCATCATTTGATCCCGACGAAAAAGGAACTGTATTGTCTGTAAACCATGATTTTTGGGGAACTTCAATTACTTATTTAGGATATTTTATGTTGTTCTTTGGTTTGATGGCCATTATGTTTACCAAACATTCTCGTTTTGCAGATTTGAAACGCAAACTGGAAACCGTGAAAAAGAAAAAAGAAAAATTAATTACCATTTTCGTTTTATTATTTAGTCTGAATGGATTTGCGCAAGCACCTCACGTTCATGAACATAATCATTCGCATAACGAAGATCCAAACGATCACGCCAATCACGTTACTGCTCCGCCAAGTCAAAAACAGTTAGATTCGTTATTGACAATTTACAAAGCGCCGAAGGAACATGCAGCCAAATTTGGCCGTTTGATTATTCAGGATGCTGGAGGTAGAATGAAACCAATCAACACTTTTTCCTCTGAATTATTGAGAAAAGTGAGCCAGAGCGATACCTATAACGGAATGAATTCTGATCAGGTATTTTTGTCTATGACGCAATATGCTCAGGTTTGGATTCAGGTTCCTATTATTTACCTGAATACAAAAGATGATAGTATTCGTAAAATTATTGGTATTGACAGAAAAGCAAAATTAGCTCCGTTTGTAAAGTTTTTTGACGAAAACGGAAATTATAAACTTGCACCTTATTTAGATGCTGCTTACAAAGCAGGAAATCCAAATAGTTTTGAGAAAGATTTTATCGAAGCTGATAAAAAAGTAAATTTAATGGAGTCGGCATTAAGTGGAAGTATTTTAAGAATATTTCCTATTCCTAATGACCCAAACAATAAATGGATCTCTTATTTAGAATTGAATAATGCAGGCTTAAAAGGAATGGATTCTACATATGTAAAACAAATTCTGCCAATGTATTTTAGTGCATTAAACAACGGTTCTATTTCTAAAAATTTTGGCACTGCCGATCAGTTGGTTGAAAGTATTAATGGTTTTCAGAAGAAATTTGGAAGTAAAGTACGCCCAAGCGAACAAAAAATTGATCTTGAAATCGCGTACAATACCTATAATATTTTGCCGAAAATGTTTTATTGGTATTCTCTTTCAGGAATGCTTATGTTGATTTTTACACTTTTCAGTATCTTTTTCGATAAAAAATGGTTACGAATCACTGTAAATGGTTTTCATATATTAATTGGGTTAATCTTTGCACTTCACACAGTTGCATTAATTGCCCGTTGGTATATTTCGGGTCATGCACCGTGGAGTAATGCTTATGAAGCCATTGTGTATGTGGCCTGGTCAACAATGTTCTTTGGATTGGCTTTTGACAGAAAATCGAAACTTACTGTGGCATCTGCAGCTTTTGTGACGGCGATGATTTTCATGGCATCAAACGCCAACTGGATTGATCCTGAAATTGCCAATTTACAACCTGTTCTGAATTCATATTGGTTAATGATTCACGTTGCAGTTATTGTGGCAAGTTACGGACCTACCGCACTTGGAATGATTTTAGGTTTTGTAGCCCTGATATTGATTTTCTTTACCAATGAGAAAAACAAAGCCAAAATGGAATTAAACATCAAAGAAATAACTTATATCAACGAAATGGCTTTGACTATTGGTTTGATTATGTTAACAATAGGAAACTTTCTTGGAGGACAATGGGCGAACGAAAGCTGGGGACGTTACTGGGGATGGGATCCAAAAGAAACCTGGGCCTTAATCTCAATCATGATTTATGCATTTGTAATTCACGCGCGTTTTGTACCATCGCTTCGTAGTAAATGGTTTTTCAACGTAATGAGTATGTATGCCTTTGTATCGATTTTGTTTACTTATTATGGAGTGAATTTCCATTTAGTTGGTCTGCATTCTTACGCAAGTGGAGAAGCGCATTCGTTAAGCTGGGTTTATTATTCACTAGGAACTATTTCTGTAATTGCAGCTATAACATATCCAAAATACTGTAAGTATTATAAAAATAAAAAGGTAAAAGCAAAAAAATAAATAATTTTAGAAAGTAAATTATTAATTCGCATTAAAGGTTCAACGTTAAAGTTGGACCTTTTTTATTAGTAGAATAAGGAGCTGTTTCCTGCTGTCCGCTATATCTTTTGTGCCTCCCGAAGCCTCGGGACCGGCACAAAAGGATGCCGCTCCGGCTAGGGCACTCGGTTTTATCAGAACCATGATCTTATTTAGGAAGTTTTCCAAGAAACGCAAGAACTAAAAGAATTACGATAATAAAAGTAATCAGAAAAATTAAGTGACTTACTATCGTTAAAAAGAAAGCCCTGGTTCTTGACATTTTATTAAAGAACTGAATATTGGTCCAGAATATTAATACAATTCCTAATAGATACGTTATTGAGGAAAACTTTTCGGCATGATGTGTACTGTTCAAATAGAGCAATATTGGAAAAGTCAAAATTTGGATAAAAAGCCGTTGTGAAGCTTTAAAAGTATTCAGTACAAATAATTCGAAAAAATTATAACCTTGTTTTCTAAAAACAATATACGTTCCAATCGTGTAAATTGGAATTGTCGCAATTGTAACCCACGAAAAGTGAGTGGCCATCCATTCGTTAAAATTGCCAAAATCAACCTCTGAATCGGCAGAAGCTTTGAATAAATCGATATTGAAGTAATGATATAAAAAACCATACAATGCCGCCAAAACAGCAACCAAAGACAAAGGTTTAAAATGTCTTATCCGTTTGCCTTCAATAAATTCCCGAATTGAATGTCCCGGTCTTATAAACAATTGTTTAATCGAATACGGAATACCATTGTCAAAATGCAATAAGCCGTGCTGAATATCATGCCATAAAAAATGTGCATTTATTCTGTGAGTATCGGCAGGTTGTCCGCAATTGTTACAGTAATGCCCTTTAAAAGTTTGATTACAGTTTTTACAGGTTATTTCCATCATAAGCATTTATTTTATAACTGATTTTTTAAAACCGTTTGGATACATAATGGCAATCAAAACACAAATCAATAAAAAGTTGTATTCAACACCATTTCTTCCGCCGCCAATAACAAACCATCCTTCCTGAAAATGAACCAGAATAATTCCCATTATCAAAATAAAAATGGTCACAAATCCGGCTAGTTTTACATATTTATTAAGAACCAAAAGTATTGCTGCAATAATGTGAGACAATTTAATTGACCATGCTATAAAAACTCCAAAAGGCGCAAAACCAATCTGATTCAGAAATAAATTGCCAAAATCATTTATCCCGTTATTGAAAATTCCAAAAACAGAATGGGTGAGGAGTATAATGGCAACCGCAATTCTTAAAAGTAAATTTCCGTTCATATTAATAATAGTTGATTGTTGTAAATTAAAAATAATAAAAAACGCACATTAAATTAATTAATATGCGTTTGAAATATTATAACAAATTGTGTTTACACTTTTCCTAAAGTATACAATTGTTCCATTGTAGGCGTTAAACTTCCTCCGGCCGGCTCAAGTGTGATTCCAAAAGCTTCTGCAGAATCGGTTTGATCTACAGCAAAGATTTTGTGTTCATTTTGATCAAAATTATCCAGTAAACCAATACTTGTTGGGGTAAGCACCGGACTTAATTTTAAAGACCAAACCTGATATACCATTCCTTTTGGTGGTTTTGGTAAACCTGCAGCATCTATATAAGTCGTTTTAGTATCTTTATTCCAATATACTTTTGCAAAAGATGTTGGAGAAACTGCCTGACCGCCAAGTGTTACACCCGTATTTTTAATATCTCTAACAATAGTTAAGTTTTTCTCTGTTTCTTTATTTTGCTGATCTAAATACGCAAATTCTCTTTGAATTTTATTTTTTTCATTACCAACAGTTGCAATAGCTTCTTTGGTTTTTGTTAATTCCAAAGTTTGGTATCCAAGACCCAAAAGCATTACAACTGCAGCTGCCCAACCCACATATTGAGACCAGTTTGAAGCCGGTTTCATATCGACTACTTTGCCATGTTTCAGTTCTAAACGTGCTTTTATTTTCTCGAAATTAGCTACAGAATGAAAAGGTGAAAAACTTGATGATAAAGCAACAATAGCTTTTTCTATTGCAAGGATTTCCTGTTCAACTTCCGTATTTTTCTTTGCCATTTCGGCGATTTCCAGATTTTCAGTTTCGGTTAATAGACCGTAAACGTAAAGTTCTAAAATTCCTGATTCTATATATTCTTGTGCTTCCATTAGATTTTTAAATAGTTACGTAAATCGTTAATACAGTTTCTGTTTTGAGTTTTGATGGTTCCCAACGGAATTGCCAATTCTTCTGACGCTTCCTGCTGAGTATATCCTTTAAAGAATAATAAGTCAATAATTTCAATACACTTTGGTTTTAGTTTTTTTACAAATTCCTGAATCCCAATGGTGTCAATTTTATTAGTAAGCTTATTACTGTCGTCTAACAGATTTACGAAATTATCTGAGGAAAGGTTTTTTTGACTGTTATTAAAATTTTTCGATCTGAGCTTATCAATCGACGTATTACGAGCAATATTAAGAATCCAGGTATAAAATCGGCCTTTACTTTCGTTATAAGAATCTATGTTTTTCCAGATTTTGACAAAAACTTCCTGTAAAACATCTTCAGATTCTTCACGATTTTTTATGAGAACATTGATGACCGAAAATAAACTTTTCGAATACATATCATACAAATGGGTAAAAGCTCTTTCGTCTTTCTTGTAAATTAAAACTAATAATTCTTCTTGACTCATACGTGTGGATTTTTAAGCTTAAACAAAAATTTTATTCAATATTTTATTACAATGAGATAAAGGTAATTTATTTTTTTATGAAAAAACACTTTTTTTTTGTAGCACATAGGCCTTTAAAAATAAGGGATGAGTAGAGAATTTAAAAAAAAATGCTTTTTTTCATTTTTTTTAAAACCAAAAAATAATCTCTTACGTATATATCATTATAAAAGTAGGTGAAATAATACAGAATAAAATTGTAAGGATAAAAGCCGATAAAAAAAATGATTTATATAAGATTAGTATTAGCCTTTTGAAGTGTCAAAAAACAAATTTCAACAATCAAAAAACTAAATGTGATGAAGAATATAAATAAATTAAAAATATTGATAATAGGCTTAACAAGTGTTTTGCAATTTTCAAATTTTATTAAAAATGTCATTGTTCCTATTACTGTTTTGGAAACAAATACTTCGATGGTTCAAAATAATAAATAATGTTCAAAAATTTATAGTTGATGCTATCGGACTTCCGGACCGGAAATTTTTCTTGAATTAAAAACGACCAGGAAATAAGCCATTTAAATATTGTAAACACCGATTATAAGAAAGCATTTGGCAGTTAGCAAATCAGGAATTAAAAATTTTCATCATAACCGATGCATCGACTATATTTTAAAGAAAAAAAGATATAAAGATTTATTTCATGGTTTGATTTGTTTGTATGGGGAGAAGCCTAACGAGTGATTAACGTTAGGCTTCATTTTTTTTATTTAACTTATGATTAAGAAAAAATAAAGGCTCAAATTATTTTTAAGAAACTGATTTTGACTAATTTTATAAAAAATACACACATGAAAAAAATAGCAATAATAGCGTATGGTGCGCTACTTTTATTTAGCTGCCAAAACCAGGCGCAAACTAACAAAACAAAAACACCTAAAATGGATAAAGTCATGGCAAAAGAAACTATTTATCAATATAAAGTAGAAGATTTATCAGGAAAACCCTTTGATTTTGCTTCTTTAAAAGGTAAAAAAGTTATGATTGTAAATACCGCTTCAAAATGCGGATTAACGCCTCAATACAAAGATCTTGAAGCGATTTACAAAGAATATAAGGATAAAGGATTTGTAATTGTAGGTTTTCCTGCAAACAATTTTGCATCTCAGGAACCAGGAACAAATGAAGAAATTGGTGCTTTTTGTCAACAAAATTACGGGGTGACTTTCCCCATGATGGACAAAGTTTCTGTAAAAGGAGATGATATGTGCGAAGTATACAAATTCCTTACCCAAAAATCTAAAAACGGTTTACAGGATTCTGAAGTAGAATGGAACTTTCAAAAATACCTAATCAATGAAAAAGGCGAATTGGTAAAAGTAATCAAACCAAAAACGTTACCAACTGATCCTGAAGTAATCAATTGGATAAAAAGTTAATTAATAAAACTATCAGACCAAAAAATCCGCAAATTTGAATTTCTCAAGTTTGCGGATTTTTTTTGCGCATGTGAACGCTGATGAAACGGATTCGCCTTGCGAAAACACAGATCGTCGCGGATTTTTTAACCACAATTTTATTTTTCTCTACGTATTGCTTTGCGATCTTAAAAAACTTTAAATAACCCCCTTCGCGTACTTTGCGTAAATCTTTGTGTACTTTGCGGTAAAATAAGCTTACAATATCAATTGCATAAAAACCAAATCCAGCCAATGATCAAATTTGTAACCTACTTCACGAATTGTTCCTATAGTCACAAATCCAAATTTCTCATGAAAAGCAATACTTCCGGCATTATCAGCATCAATGGCGCCAATCATAACGTGTAAACCTTGCTCTTTTGCCAAACGAATTAACTCTGTTAATAATTGAGAACCAATACCTTTTCCAATTATATGATCTACTACATAAACCGAATGCTCAACCGTATATTGATACCCGATTTTTTCACGAAACTGACCATAACTTCCAAAGCCTACCACTTCGCCATCTAAATCTGCAACCACAATTGGAAGGTTTTTAGCTTTTTTATCATCAAACCATTTTGTTTGTATTTCGAGAGTTTGAATATCATAATTATAATTTGCAGTTGTATGCAAAATAGAATGATTTACGATTTCAAGAATTTTTTCTAAATCGTTTATAGTCGCTGGTCTTAGGATTAGGCTCATGGTTATTAAAATTGGAATTTGGAATTTATTTTTTGGAATTTAAATTTAACTATTTAGAACCTAATTCTGCTAATAAAATATCTACATCTTTAGAATTCCAATTCATTTCCTTAGAAATTGTTTTGGCATCTTTGGCATATTTTAAAGCTGATTTTTTATCCTTTATTTTATTGTAAAGCTTGGCGATGAGTAAATTTCCATCATAAGAATTATTTAATTCTAAAGAATGTTTTATCCACGAAATTGATTTTTTCAGACTTTCTTCATCAGTAATGTGTTTCAGATAAGTTTGTCCAATATCTTTTAAGAAACTGGCGTCATTCCAAACTAATTTCTGAGTATCTTCGAGTGTGGCTTTTTTATAAAATTTCCAGTTTTCGGTTCTTTCCGCCAAAGTCAAATCAAACTTAAAAACAAGAGAATCTGTTTTTTGCAAGCGAATTGATTTTGCTATTTCTCGTTGTTTATAATAGTTTACAGTATCTAAATTATCCACATACGGACGCAATAATTCGTTCACAATACTTTCTATTTTGCGGTCAACACGACTTTGCGAAGCCACAGTCGCAAACTCTTTTTGATGATTTAAAACAAACTGAAATTCTCTTGAATTAATGTCTGTAACGCCATTTGCAATAACGCGCCAGTTAGTTTCGCTAACCAATTGACCATCTGATTGCGTATTAAGATAAATATGAGTTGGAATCGATAAATCTGTTCTTTCTTTTCCTTTTTTTAAAGTATTCAAATAAGCGAAAAACTTTGTGGAATTACTGGAATCTGCAAGAAATTCTTTCTCTAAATAAGGCAATTGCATTTTCGGATTCAAAGCATAATTGGCTTCGCTCATAAAATCAGCTTTTTTAGATTCTCCTTTTAAAGCATATAATAAAGTTTCATTATTTGGATCAATAAACAAAAAAGTAGGCAAGGCTTTAGTATTGAATTTATCTTTTAGAGCGATTCCTTCTTCTTTTTCAATGTTTTTCCAGACGCAGAAAAAGTTTTTCTTTAAAAAATCCATAACTGCTGCATCGCTGAAAACTTCTTTTTTCATCTGATTACAATGTGGACACCAATCGGCATAAAGCATTACAAAAAGTGGTTTTACTTCTTTTTTAGCCGTTTCCAAAGCCTTTTTATAAGGAGTTTCATCCGGAACAAACTGATTTTGAGACTTTACAGTTTGAATTGAAATAAAAAATAGAAGGATATATAAGAAACGCATGCTAAGATAATTTTTATCGAAAATTCCGTTTCACAAATATATCCTCTTTTTACAGAACCAATCTTAATATCTTCCTAATTTATAAGTTAAATCCAATGCGAAGTTTGTAACTTTGTACTATCAAAAGAACATCTTTTTTATCTTTAGATTTTCTTTAAAAAATAATACACCGTAAGAATGATTTACCCCAAAATACCGCTTGCACAAAGCATCATCGAAATTTGTTTAGCAAAAGGAATCACCAATATTATAATTTCTCCGGGATCACGAAACGCACCTTTAACGATAGGTTTTGCACAAAATCCTAATTTTACTTGTTACAGCATTGCAGATGAGCGTTGTGCTGCTTTTTTTGCTTTGGGAATTGCGCAGCAAATTAAAAAACCAACGGCAATTATTTGTACTTCTGGTTCAGCATTATTGAATTATTATCCGGCTTTCGCCGAAGCATTTTACAGCCAGATTCCATTAGTCGTAATTTCGGCAGATCGTCCCCAAAGCAAAATTGATATTGGCGACGGACAAACAATTCGTCAGGAAAATGTTTATCAGAATCATTCCGTTTTTAATGCCAATTTAACCGAAGAAGCTTCGGAAGAAAATGATTTAAAAATCAATAAAGCAATCGAAACGGCTATTCTTCAAAAAGGGCCGGTTCATATTAATGCTCCATTCGAAGAACCGCTTTATCAAACTGTTGAAGCACTTTCGGTACACCCAAAAATAACTGCTATTGAAGAAAATATCGGAACAAAAACAATCGAAAATGTAGAAGAATTTGTTTCAATCTGGAATTCGGCCAAACATAAATTAATAATGGTTGGCGTTAACGAAGCCAATTCCATCGACGCTGGAATTGTCGAGAATTTCGCAAATGATCCGTCGATTGTAGTATTGACAGAAACGACTTCTAATTTGCATCATCCTGATTTTATTAATAGTATTGATACTTTAATTACACCTTTTGAAGATCTTGATTTTCAGGAATTTCAACCAGAAATTTTAGTAACTTTTGGCGGAATGATTGTTTCAAAAAGAATCAAGGCATTTTTGCGAAAATACAAACCAAAACAACATTGGCACATCGATATTCTGCGTGCTTACGACACTTTTGATGCAAAGACAAAACATATTGTAATGCAGCCAAATGATTTTTTTACTGATTTATTATCGAAGACTATTTTTACAGAAAGCGATTATTTTTCTAAAATCAGTAAAATTTACGATTTACGAAAAATAAGAAAGCAGGAATATTTAAGTAAAATACCTTTCTCAGATTTTCAGGTTTTCGAGAAAATTATTGAATCTCTGCCAAAAAATAGTCAGTTGCAAATCAGCAACAGTTCTGCAATTCGCTATGTGCAGTTAATTGATATTGATGCTTCTATAGAAGTGTTTTGCAATCGCGGAACCAGCGGAATCGACGGTAGCACATCTACAGCAATTGGAGCTTCTGTAGGAAGTCAAAAGCAAAATGTTTTCATTACCGGTGATATTAGTTTTTTATATGATAGTAATGCTTTGTGGAATTCTTATATTCCTAACAACTTTAAAATCATACTAATAAATAATGGTGGCGGCGGAATTTTCAGGATTTTACCAGGACACGAAGAAAAACCTGTTTTTAATACATATTTTGAAACTTCACATCATTTAACGGCAGAACATTTAGCTAAAATGTACAAAATGAATTATTTAACAGCTACTGATTTAGATTCTTTAAATGTAGCTATTGAAAAATTGTATACTCAAAATGACATTCCTGCAATTTTAGAAATATTTACACCAACATTAGATAACAATGTTATTTTAAATCAATTTTTTAAAGAATTAAATTAATTAATTTTGTAAGTTAAATAATATTAAAATACTTGTAATTGTAAAAATAATCTTTAAATTTGACTACTTTAAATAAGTAATCAATTTAAACTATTTATATGAGCGCAAGAGCAGAATTAATTAAAAAGTATGCAGAAGATTTAAAAGAAAAATGTGGTGTAACAGCAGATATGGATTTATTAACCAAAGTAACTATTGGTTGTGGACCCTCAATTTATAATCAGGATGCATCAACAGTTGCAGCAACGCAACAAACAGAAATAGATACGGTAAAGAAAAATTTCCTGATTAAAAAATTAGGATTGCCAAACGGTCCGGAATTAGAAACGGCAATTCATGCTGTTCTTGAAAAATACGGGCATTCTAACAAAAATAAATACAGAGCAGTAGTTTATTATTTGTTGACAATTCACTTTAAAAAAGAAAGTGTTTACAAATAGATTCTAAAACTTTAGAAAAACAAAAAGCATCATTTATTGGTGCTTTTATTTTTTGCTTTATTTCCATAAATGGAGATTTAAGAGAAAAATGCTCTTTAATCTTAAATATTTTTCTTTGAACCACTTTCAAACTTCGTACATTTGTACCTTAGAAACTTAGTTGCTTAGAGACTTAGAACCTCATTATAATGATTGAAATAGGAAAATACAATACACTTACCATATTACGTGATACCAAAGTTGGTTTATTTTTAGGAAATCCTGAAAAAGATCCTGAAGGAATTCACGACATTTTATTACCCAATAAATACGTTCCAAATGAATTTGAAATAGGCGAGGAGCTTATTGTTTTTGTTTATTTAGATCATGAACAGCGTCCGGTTTCCACCACTCTTGAACCTTATATTTTATTGAATGAATTTGCTCTTTTGCGAGTAAATTACACTAATCAGGTGGGGGCTTTTATGGATTGGGGAATGGAGAAAGATATTCTCGTTCCGTTTAAAGAGCAGGCGCGTCCTATGGAAAAAGGAAAACGTTATCTGGTTTATCTTTATATGGATGAAAAAACCAATCGTTTGGTCGCTTCAAGTAAACTGAACCAGTTTTTGTCGAACGATCCGCTTACAGTTGAAAAAGGAGAAGAAGTTGATTTGATTGTTTCACATATTACCGAATTAGGAATCAATGTAATCATTAACGAAAAACACAAAGGTCTGTTGTACAAAGACGAAGTGTATGACGACGCCATCAGAACAGGAGACAGAATGCGTGGTTACATTAAAAACATTCGACCTGATAATAAAATAGATGTTGCATTACAAGTACAAGGATATCAAAGTATTGAACCAAATGCTGAGAAAATATTAGATGAATTGCGTGCCAACAGAGGCTTTTTGCGTTTAAATGATAATTCGCATCCTGAAGACATTAAAACGGTACTAAAAATGAGCAAAAAGACATTCAAAAAAGCAATTGGAGCTCTATACAAAGATAAACTCATCGAAATTAAAGAAGACGGAATTTATTTGATTCAGGACATTAGAAATTAAATTCCAAAATAAATTCCAAATTCCAATGTTGCATAGAATATATTGGAGTTTTCAGAGTCAATACAAGTTCGCAAAGCCAAATATATAAAGCTTTGCGAACTTTGTTTTTTTTATAAAATTATTCAGTTTAATTGGATTTGGAATTTAAAAAATATTGAAATTTGAATTGATAATAACAGGAAAGGCTACTCATTACAAGTAGCCTTTCCCTTTTTATTCTAGTTTTAAAAAAAATTGTAATTAAAAAAAAACAGAAATAAAATTATTCGAATCAATCAAAAAGTAAAGCTTTAAAAATTTTAGAAATTACTTACTGATTGGGATTGTGTCTTTAAATAGTTTAATGCATCCGCATTCAAAAACAAAAAATCAATTTCACGGCTGAACCATTTGGTTGATAAAATATTTATAGAAAGTTTTCAATTTTAATTAAGTCCCCATTATCGTAATTCCTTGTTAGACAAACTGAACAACAATTCTATTCTTTAACCTTAGGTGTTACTATCTCTTCCTTGAAGTTTCAACAAATGCGTAAACCATTTGCTCATCAATTAAAGTTTTAGTATTGAAAACCCTAAAAAAATGAGCGACAAATTTTTTAAATTTTCTCAAAAAAATCATTTTTTAGGTTAATAAATCAGTGAAAGAAAATCAATCTGAAACCAATAGAATTAAATGTATCTAATTGATTTCTAGGGTGTAAAATTACTTCTTTTTTTTTAAATCAAATGTTAAATAATGTTATTTTTTGTAAGTAAATACTAATTGTTAACATTAGAAGACATTTTGGCAAACACTTAAAGTAAATTGAGTAGGTAAAAATATAAAAATGGTTTATTTTTACACTATAATTATTAAAATAAACAAATAGAAATGGATTGGATAACTGCCAAAGAATTTGAAGATATAACCTATAAAAAATGTAACGGAGTTGCACGAATCGCTTTTAACAGACCAAATGTTAGAAATGCTTTTCGCCCAAAAACAACTTCAGAATTATACCAGGCTTTTTATGATGCACAGGAAGATACTTCGATTGGAGTAGTTTTACTTTCTGCCGAAGGGCCGTCAACAAAAGATGGAGTTTATTCTTTTTGCAGCGGTGGCGATCAAAATGCACGAGGACATCAGGGTTACGTGGGCGAAGATGGTCAGCATCGTTTGAATATTCTTGAAGTGCAGCGTTTAATTCGTTTCATGCCAAAAGTAGTTATAGCGGTTGTTCCCGGATGGGCAGTTGGCGGCGGACACAGTTTACATGTAGTTTGCGACATGACTTTGGCAAGTAAAGAACATGCTATTTTTAAACAAACCGATGCCGATGTTACGAGCTTTGATGGTGGTTACGGATCTGCTTACCTGGCAAAAATGGTAGGTCAGAAAAAAGCACGTGAAATTTTCTTTTTAGGCAGAAATTATTCAGCTCAGGAAGCGATGGATATGGGAATGGTAAATGCCGTGATTCCTCATGATGAATTAGAAGCAACTGCATACGAATGGGCACAAGAAATCCTTCAAAAATCACCAACCTCTATAAAAATGCTAAAATTCGCCATGAATTTAACAGATGACGGAATGGTTGGGCAACAGGTTTTTGCCGGCGAAGCAACTCGTTTAGCCTACATGACCGAAGAAGCAAAAGAAGGTAGAAATGCCTTTTTAGAAAAAAGAAAACCAAATTTTGGAGAAAACAAGTGGCTGCCATAAATTGAAATCAGTTTACAGTGTCAGTTTTCAGACTGTGACTGAAACTAAGACTGTAAACTTTTCAATAATCAAAAATCTTAACTCTAAAATCTAAAATTAAAATAAATGAAACATTGGATTGAAGCCGCCAGACTGCGCACATTGCCTTTATCAGTTTCCGGAATTATAGTAGGAAGTATATACGCCTTATCAAACCCAACCGCGACCATAGATACACCAACAGAGGTTTTTAGCTGGAAAATTTTCGGATTTTCGCTTTTAACAACACTTGGTTTACAGGTTTTGTCCAATTTTGCAAATGATTATGGAGATGGCGTAAAAGGTACCGACAATGCTGACAGAGTTGGCCCGCAACGCGCTATTCAAAGTGGGGCGATCACGCCGCAAGCCATGAAAAAAGCAATTATAATAACTTCATTATTAACGCTTTTATCAGCCATCATTCTAATTTATTTTGCTTTTGGAGAAAGTAATTTCGGATATTCAATCTTCTTTTTATTATTAGGAATCGCTGCAATTGTATCGGCAATTCGATACACCGTTGGTAATTCAGCTTACGGTTATAGAGGTTTTGGAGACTTATTTGTATTTGTGTTTTTCGGACTTGTAAGTACTTTGGGCGTGAACTTTTTGTATTCTAAAGAAGTAGATCCGTTATTGATTTTACCTGCAATTTCAATTGGTTTATTAAGCGTTGGGGTTTTAAACCTTAACAATATGCGCGATGAAGAATCAGATAAAAAATCAGGAAAAAACACTATTGTAGTTCAAATGGGCGGTGCAAAAGCGAAAATTTATCATTTTTCACTTATAATTACAGCAATGCTTTTAGTGGTTATTTTTGCCATTTTAAGCGATTACCGTTTCGATCAATATTTGTTTTTATTGGCTTACATCCCTTTAACTAAACATTTAATTACTGTTTATAAAAATCAGAACCCTAAGTTATTAGATCCGGAATTAAAAAAACTGGCACTTAGTACATTCTTGCTTTCTATATTATTAACAGTATGTATGATTTCGTTGATTTCAGACATTTTTGTTAATCTCTTTCTGGGCGGAAGATAAAATAAAGTTCAACTTAAAAACTTATCAAATGAAAATTACATATTACGGACACGCAACTTTAAGTATCGAAGTAGGAGGAAAACATATTATTGTAGACCCTTTTATTACAGGAAATCCACAAGCTGCAGCAATCGACATCAATACATTAAAAGCCGATTATATTTTGCTTACTCACGCACATGGCGATCACGTTCTTGACGTTGAAGCTATTGCAAAACGCACAAATGCCACGATAGTTTCTAATGCAGAAATTACAAGTTATTATGCACAGCGAGAATTAAAAGCGCACCCAATGAATCACGGCGGAAGCTGGCAGTTTGATTTTGGAAAAGTAAAATATGTAAACGCAATTCACTCAAGTTCTTTCCCTGACGGAAGTTATGGCGGAAATCCGGGCGGATTTGTTATCGAAAGTGAGCATAAAAATATTTACATTGCCGGTGATACAGCGCTTACAATGGATATGAAATTGATTCCGTTAAGAACAAAACTGGATTTAGCAATTCTGCCAATAGGTAATAATTTCACAATGGATGTTGAAGACGCCATTATTGCTTCTGATTTTGTAGAATGCGATAAAATTTTAGGCTATCACTTTGATACTTTTGGTTATATCGAAATCAATCACGAAGAATCAATTAAAAAGTTTTTCGATAAAGGAAAAGATTTAATGCTTTTAAAAATAGGAGAATCAATAGAATTATAATTTTTAGAAGCTAATCCCGCTTTCGGCTATATCTTTTTTGAGGCAATGAAAAATTGCCTCAAAAAAGGATACCGCCTCTATCGGGGCTAAAAAATCTCGTCAATTAAGATATATGGAAAACATTAAATTTATTTGTGATTGTTGTGGCAAAGAGCACGAAAGCTGGCCTGCAATAACTTATAATTCTCCTTTTGTTTATAGTAATCTTTCCTCTCAGGATAAAGAAGAAATTGCAGTAATCGACGAAGACTTTTGTGTGATTAAACATGCTGATGGTGATATTGATCGCTTTGTGAGAGTAGTTCTTATTCAAAAAGTTAACGATCATTGTGATAATCTTGAATATGGCTTTTGGGTTTCATTAAGTGAAAAAAGTTTTAATGATTATCTTGAAAACTTTGATAACGAAAATCATGAAACAAAATATTTTGGCTGGCTCTGCAATTATATTCCACAATATGAATTTTCAGATAGTGTTCCAACGACAGTTGTAACCAAAAAAGGAAATCAAAGACCGGAAATTTTTCCTCATGATGATTTTGACCATCCTTTTGTAAAAGATTATTATCACGGAATTACAAAAGAAGAAGCTGAGAAAAGAATTCGGGAAATACTTTAGGCTTGAAATTTGCATGATACATTTAAACTAAATTTTCTAAAATGAATTTAAAAAAATTTGCCCTATTTCTTTTAATTTCTATTTCCTGTAACACTTTTGCACAAAAAGACGGTTATTGGGACAAAGAGCGTGCTACAACAAAGGAAATTATTGTTTATGCCCGTGACCGAATTACGCTCACCACCGAAGATTTGCCAGTTGGTACCACCGAAATTGTATACCGAATTACACTTCTGGACGAAAACCAACAAATGGCAAACAGTCTGGTTTCGGTATTAAAAGCAATTCCGGATCCTACGGGAATAAGCCAGGGCTCAGCGGGAGCTGTTTTTTTAATGTCCAAAATTTCCGGGGATGATACCTGTACTTATGCCTTATTTACTTCAGGCGAAAATGCAAAAAAATACATTGAAGACGGAAAAACAGATAAAGCCTGTTATGCACAAGTTGATGCTATAAGCAAAGATGCAAAAAGATTATCGCTGGATAAATCTTCTTGTTTAGGACAAAATATAAACACGATTTGGTTTGGATTCCACAGTAAAAACTGGGTTTTAAATCAAAAAATTGTGCTGGAAGTTGTGCCGTGGGTAGATACAAAACTAAATCGCGGATGGAATCAGGATAATAAAAACGAAATTATAGGTTTGTGCAAAACATCGACAATGGCGCAAAAAATGGCTAATTCTGACGATTTTTGTGTTTGCATTCTGGATAAAATCATTAAGCAATATCGTTATTCTGAGTTTCAGAAATTATTGTCAATCGAAAAAAACAAGGTGTACAAAGATTTTGGAAACGCTTGTTACAATGATGCGGATATTTCAAAAAATGTATACAACGATTTAAGAACACAAGCCGCTACGTTAATAAAATTGCAAAAATACAACGAAGCAATTCCAAAATTAAATACAATTATTAATGACGGAAAAGCTACTGCAATTGATTACAGTTCTATTGGATATTGCTATATTTTGACCAAACAATATGCAAAAGCAATTAAATCTTTAAAAGAAGGAGAAAAATTAGACGATACAGAATTGTTAGTAAAATTAAATCTTGCTCATGTTTATTTGGTTAGTGATGATTATAGTGAAGCAAAAGCCATTTATAAAAAATACCAGAATCAAAACGTAACAGACAGTTTGAGCTGGACAGAAAAAACAAAACTGGATTTCGCGATTTTTCAGAAAGCGGGTTTACCATCAAAAGATTTCGATAAAGTTTTAAACCTTTATAATTAAAAAAATATTTTTTACCATATAAGTCATCTAAGTTTATTTAAATAGGATTGCGCGCATAGAACTTAATTAAATTTCTCATATGACTTATATGGTTTAAACACACACGCACACCAATTGAAAGCTACTTATCACAAATACATGCTTGAGTTTAAACGTCCTTCCGGAACATCACGAGGCGTTATGACCGAAAAAGAAACCTGGTTTATTATTCTCGAAAAAGAGGGTAAAAAGGGAATAGGCGAGTGTGGAATTTTACGTGGTTTAAGTGCAGATGATCGCGATGATTATGAAGAAAAACTAAATTGGGTTTGCCAAAATATTCATTTAGAAGAAACTGCACTTTGGGAATCTCTATTAGAATTTCCTTCTATACAATTTGGTGTTGAGATGGCTTTTTTATCCTTAAAAAGTGAGAATCCGTATTTGTTATTTCCTTCTGATTTTACTAATAATTCTAAATCAATTACTATAAACGGATTGGTTTGGATGGGAGAACCATCTTTCATGAAACAGCAAATCGAAGAAAAATTAGCCGATGGTTTTAATTGTATAAAACTCAAAATTGGCGCAATAGATTTTCAAAAAGAGCTTGAATTATTGCACTTTATCAGAAGTCATTTTTCGGCAGAAGAAATAGAAATTCGCGTTGATGCTAATGGCGCTTTTCCTTTAAATGAAGCTTTAGATAAGTTAAATCAACTAAATCAATTTCAGCTTCATAGTATAGAACAACCCATTAAAAAAGGAAATATCGAAGCGATGAAAGATTTATGTGAATCAACACCGTTTCCTATAGCTTTGGATGAAGAATTGATAGGTATTTTTTCATTAGAAGAAAAAGAAAAATTACTGAAGCAAATTAAACCACAATATATTATTCTAAAACCAAGTTTTATTGGAGGTTTTAGAGGAACTCAGGAATGGATTACTCTTGCAGACAAATACAATATTGGCTGGTGGATTACATCGGCATTAGAAAGCAATATTGGTCTTAATGCTATTGCGCAATGGACATTTTTACAAAACTCAAACATGCCACAAGGATTAGGAACCGGCGCACTTTATACCAATAATTTTGATTGCCCGCTTGAAGTTTCAAATGGACAATTATGGTATAATACAGCTAAAAACTGGGATTCAGATTTTTTTGATAAAGCATAAAAAAAACTGGCTTTTGGCCAGTTTTTTTTATGATATTATTCTTTTCCACTTAGTAGACTATCTTGCCAGTCTTTCAGATCCTGCCATTTTCCTTCATAAGCCAGTAAAGCTTGCCTTGCCCACGTACTAGGATTATGTATAGCAAAGTTTTCTCCACCTGCATCTAAAATAGCCAGAAGTAATGGTGTTGAAGATTCTGATAATTCTTTCCAGGTATTAATTCCTGCCGAATTAAATAAATATTCAATTTTCGGTCCGATTCCTTCTACAATTTTTAGATCGTTTTCTTTTATTTTTTTATTAAAAACACTGTTGGCTAAGGCATCATTAAATATAAATGCCGGCGCGTTGGCAACAAAATCCTGTGTTTTGTTTAATAAATTTGCTTTTGCTGCTAAATCAGCTTCTAAAGATGATATTTTAGCATTTAAATTCTTCGTATTCGCTTTACATGCATCCAAATCAGCTTGTAAAGCAGCTGCAAGAGAATTATCTCCTTTTGAATTCATTTTCCCTAGTAAGTAACCTAAAATTCCACAGATTAACCCTACTAGCGCAGGTATTAAGATACAAGGTATATTCATAATAGTATAATATTTTTATTGATTTATTTGATTGTTATTACAGTTCGTCTGTTAGTTGCTTTGCCCTCCGCAGTATTATTATCGCTTTTAGGTTCGTCCGGTCCTTTTGATTCTGTTTGTATACGCGTAGACTCGATACTATTTTTAGCTAAGTATTCTTTAATAAAATCTGCACGCTTTTGTGCAAGAATAATATTAGCATCACGATTTCCAACATTGTCAGAGTGTCCAACTACTAACACATTTGCATCTTTAACATGATCCATGTATTTAGCAATATCCGTTACTTTTTGTTTTTGAGAAACGTTTAACTTTTCGCTTGATTTATTGGTGTTAAAATACAAAGTCAAAGGATCAGTATTAATTTTCTCTTTCAAAATATCCCATTCATCATTCTCAACAGCAGTAGTATCTAAAGTTTCAAATTTGTATCCAACAGGTCCAATAAGTGTATCTAAAACCATTGTCCACTTATCTATAATTTCTCCTTTTGTATCAAATTGTGAAGCAGTAAGACCTTTGGAAACAAAATAGTTTTTAACGTCATTTGCTCGTGCCAATCCAAGATTTTCAAAAGTTGTTGAATTTGTTTCATCAGAAGTTGCATAACCGGTTATTGTTACTTTTTGCTTCGGATTCGCAATTAAAAATGTTTTTAGATTTTCAATTCCAATAGCTACAGAATCATTTACAGGCTGGATTAAAGCAGTACTATTCTTTATGAATTTTAAATTATCAGTAGCATGGTAATCAATTCCGGGACCATTTAAATTGAATGGAACAGGATCTGGATCCTGCGATGCTGCCGTTGAGATCTTCTCTGTATCAACTGAGGGGGTTTTCATACAGCAATTGCAACAAAATTTGAGATACAAAAATGTACCTAAAATAATTGTTATAGCAATGCCTAATAAATAAAGTGTTTTTTTAGACATAAAAGTTTGATTTAAAATTTCCTTAAATTTAGTTATAAATGAGTTATTTAACTGTATATCAATAAGTTATTTTTATATCAGATTAAGACAAACTTATTGCCTTCTTAAATTTCATCCAATTCTGTAACTAATTGATTAACTTGCATAAAAATAAATTTAGAAGTAAAATGATCGAAATAGAAAGAAAGTTTCTTGTAAAATCTAGCGATTTTAAAGAGCAGGCTTTTACTCAAAATAAAATTGCCCAAGGCTATTTGAGTTCTCTTCCTGAAAGAACGGTTCGGGTAAGAATTAAGGGAAATAAAGGATTTATTACGATAAAAGGAATTGGTCAGCATGGCGGAATGTCACGTTTTGAATGGGAAAATGAAATTCCGCTTGACGAAGCTCAGGAATTGCTTAAATTATGTGAAAAAGGCAAAATCGAAAAAACACGTTATGAAATAAAAGCCGGAAAACATGTTTTTGAAGTAGATGAATTTTACGGAGAAAATGAAGGTTTAGTAATGGCGGAAATCGAGTTGGAATCTGAAACTGAATCGTTTGAAAAACCGGATTGGCTTGGTGAAGAAGTAACAAATGACGAAAGATACTATAATGCCTATTTAAGTAAAAAGCCCTTTAAAGATTGGGGAAAATAATAAATTATGACAGAATATGATTTGATTATTGTGGGAGGCGGCCCCATAGGATTGGCCTGCGCAATTGAAGCTCAAAAGAAAAACTTACGTTATTTAATCATTGAAAAAGGCGCAATTGTAAATAGTATTTTCAATTATCCGTTATATATGACTTTTTTTTCAACAGCAGAAAGGCTTGAAATTGGAAATATTCCGTTTAATTGTCTGGCACCAAAACCAGGGCGCCAGGAAGCTTTAGAATATTATAGAAACATTCATCGTTATTTTAATTTTTCTATCAATTTGTTTGAAACCGTAACAGGAGTAAATAAATTAGAAAATTCTTCTTTTAAAATCACAACTAATAAAGCTTTATATGAGGCAAAAAATGTAGTTATCGCAACAGGCTTTTACGATATTCCAATTGAGATGAAAGTAAAAGGTGAAGAATTACCAAAAGTTCGTCATTATTATAAAGAAGCGCATGAGTATGCTTTTAGGAATGTTTTGGTAGTTGGTGCCAATAATTCTTCTGTCGATGCGGCTTTAGAATGCTGGCGAAAGGGAGCCAATGTTACTATGGTTATTCGTAAAAACGAAATTAATAATCGGGTTAAATATTGGGTAAAACCGGATATTGAGAATAGAATTGAGGAAGGAAGCATAAAAGCTTATTTTGAATCTAATATTACAGAAATTCGCGATAATGAAGTCGAAATCGAAACACCAAACGGAAAAGTAACGATTGAAAATGATTTTGTTTTAGCCTTAACTGGTTATAAACCTGATTTGACTTTTCTGGAAAAAATGGGAATTCAGCTTTCTGATGATGAATTGAAAATACCAACTTACAATCCTGAAACAATGGAAACTAATGTTACAGATTTATTTTTAGCCGGTGTAGTTTGCGGTGGAATGCAGACACATAAATGGTTTATTGAAAATTCCAGAATTCATGCTAAGATGATTGTAGATTCAATTACTTCAAAATAAAAAAAGTTCCCACAGATTAAAAGGTTCTTAAGATTAATCATAAAAATCTTTTAATCTGTGGCAAAAACTTTTTAAGAACTGCAAGAAAGCATAGAACAGCCTACTTTCGAGCGTGCCCAATCCGGGCGTTTTGCAAACCATTTTTGAGATTCAGGTTGTTCATTGTATGGTTTTTGCAACAGTAAATAAAGCTCATTTATCAAAGAATAATCGCCTTGATCTGCAGCATCAATGGCTAATTGTGCCATATAATTTCGCAATACATATTTTGGATTAATCGTATTCATTTTTTCTGCTCGATTTTCATCGGATAAAGTTTCGGTGTTTAATCTTTCGAGATAAACAGAAAACCATTTTTTCCACGATTCTAAAATATCTCCTGAAATTTCTGTTGGAATATAAAATGCATCCTGAATTTTTTCGATGGCAATTTCGGCAGAATCTTCCTTTTTAATCTGATTTAAATTTCTGAAAAAAATCGTCATATCAGTTTCAGATAATTGTAGAACTGTTTCTAAGGAAGTAATTAATTTACCGTCAGTTTCAATTGAAGTAAATATTCCTAATTTATTTAAAAACATTGTTTTATAGTCGCTTTCATAATCATTTATAAATGATTCTAAAATCTTTTCTAAAGGTTCTGCCTCGTTAATTAATGGATAAAGCGCATTGGCCAATTGGTACAAATTCCATTGTGCAACCTGAGGCTGATTTCCAAAACGATACCTTCTGTTTTGACTGTCGGTTGTATTTGGAGTCCAATTCGGATCATAATTTTCTAACCATCCATAAGGGCCGTAATCAATGGTGATTCCGTGAATCGACATATTATCGGTATTCATTACACCGTGCACAAAACCAACACGCTGCCAATTCAAAATCATTTCTCGGGTTGTATCAGCAACTTTTTTAAAGAACTGGACATATTGTTCTTTTGGTTCACCTTTTATTTCCGGAAAATAATGTTTGATGGTATATTCAACAAATTGTTTCAAATTTTTAAGTTCATTTCGCGCTGTAAGCATTTCAAAACTTCCAAAACGAATAAAAGACGGAGCTACACGACAAACTACAGCTCCTTTTTCGTAAGCCGGATTTCCATTGTACAAAACATCGCGCAAAACCTGGTCACCAGACAACATCAGCGCAAGAGATCGGGTAGTGGGAACTCCTAAATGATGCATGGCTTCGGCACATAAATATTCTCTTATTGAAGAGCGCAAAACTGCCAAACCATCTGCAGTTCTGGAGTATGGAGTTTTTCCGGCACCTTTTAGCTGAAGTGTGAAAAATTTGTTATTATTTTCAACTTCAGTTAGATTAATCGCACGTCCATCGCCCAATTGCCCGGCCCAATTCCCAAATTGATGTCCGGCATAACACATGGCGTAAGGTTTTGTTTCCGGCAAAATTTCTTTTCCCGAAAATGCATTCAAAAAGGCTTCTGACTGAATTTCATCTACAGAAATTCCAACCAATTCAGCAACTTCTTCAGAGGCATGAATTAGTTTTGGTTCAGTAGGTTTTGTTGGATTTACGTATGAGAATAGTGCATTTTTGACCTGACGAATTTCATTTGTTTCATCCGGATCTGCGGGTAGTTCAGCAGTAAATCGATTATTTATTTTTAAATTTTTCATTTGAGTTTTTTTTTACCATTAAGAGATTAAGTTATATTAAGAAGTATGACTTAATTTTTCTTAATTTCTTAATGGTTAATTCTAAAATTAAATGTTTTAATCACTTAATTTTTTTAAAAAACTTTTATTTAGTCTGCTAATTGTTTAGCATACATTTTTTTTAGTTTTTGTATTTTCGGATCAATTACGATTTGGCAATAACGAGCATCCTGATTATTATTGTAATAATTTTGATGATCTTCTTCTGCTTCGTAAAACACTTCAAATTCAACTAATTGTGTTACAATTGGATCTTCATAAAAAGGTTTTACTTCTTCAAAAACCTGCTCTGCAATTGCTTTTTGTTCCGCATCATGATATAGAACAACAGAGCGATATTGTGTTCCAACATCTGCACCCTGACGGTTCAAAGTTGTTGGATCATGACTTGTCATAAAGATAAAAATCAGGTCATGATATGAAATTATGTCAGGATCAAAAGTGACTTGTATGACTTCGGCGTGGCCGGTTCTGCCAGTACAAACTTCACGATAGGGAGGATTCTTGATAAAACCTCCTGAATATCCTGATTTTAAAGATTCTATTCCTTTTAAACGCTGAATTACCGCTTCTATACACCAAAAACATCCACCACCAAAAGTGGCTACTGATAAATTTCCCATAAATGTTAGTTTAAGTTTTATATGCCCTATTAATCCGATAGAATATTATGATAATTTATTCGAAAAAAGACTAATTAATTAAAGATACTAAAAGGTTATTTAATGTTTGAAGTTTATAATTGATAAATTCACAATTCTATAAAAAAGCAATATATTTGCAATCAAACTCAGGCACAATAATGAATAGCAAAAATAATACCATCAGCTTAGAAACATATTTTCAGGATTTTAGAAAAAATATTGTTGGAATAAATCAGGAATTTATGTCTCCATACGGTAAAAAACAGATTATTTATACCGATTGGACTGCCAGTGGAAGATTATATCGTCCTATTGAAGACAAACTTCTTAATGAATTCGGGCCTTTTGTAGCCAATACACATACAGAAACTACCGTGTCAGGTACTGCCATGACAAAAGCCTATCATCATGCCAGACATATTATCAAGCGTCATACAAATGCTAATCAGGATGATGTTTTGATTACAGATGGAACTGGAATGACGGGTGTTATCAATAAATTTCAACGTATTTTAGGTTTAAAAATCCCTGAAAATTTAAAGGATTTTACAACTGTTCCTGCTGAAAAAAAACCAGTTGTTTTTATTTCACACATGGAGCATCACTCCAACCAAACGTCCTGGTTAGAAACAATTGCCGATGTTGAAATTATTCCATCATGTGAAAAAGGGCTTTTTTGTCTGGATAATTTAGCAGAATTATTAGAAAAATATACAGATAGAACGATTAAAATTGCTTCGATTACTTCCTGTTCGAATGTTACCGGTTTGAAAACTCCTTATCATGAAGCTGCAAAATTAATGCATGAGCACAATGGAGTTTGCTTTGTAGATTTTGCGTGTTCAGGACCTTATGTAGAAATCGATATGCATCCTGCAGATCCTGAAGCTTATTTGGATGCGATTTTCTTTTCACCTCATAAATTTTTGGGTGGCCCGGGAACTTCGGGTGTTTTGATTTTCAATAAAAAATTATACAATAACATGATTCCCGATTGTCCTGGCGGAGGAACTGTAAGCTGGACAAATCCTTGGGGTGAACATAAATATATCGACAATATTGAAGATCGTGAAGATGGCGGAACTCCTGGTTTTCTTCAGGTTATAAAAACTGCTTTGGCAATTGAGCTAAAAGAAGAAATGGGAATTGAAAACATTTTGCAGCGCGAGCACGAAATTGTTGAAACTATTTTTGAAGTTTTAGAGCCTGTTGAAAATATTAAAATTCTGGCTGGGCAACATAAAAATCGTTTGGGTGTAATTTCTTTTTTTATCGAAAATCTGCATTTTAATTTAGGTGTAAAATTATTAAACGATAAATTCGGAATACAAACCAGAGGGGGATGCAGCTGCGCCGGAACTTACGGTCACTTCTTGCTTCACGTTGATCAGGAAACTTCGAATAAACTGGTGAACGAAATTACAATTGGTGATTTGATCAAAAAACCGGGATGGATCAGAATGTCTATTCACCCGACAACAACTGATGAAGAAATTGTTTTTGTTTGTGATAGTATTAAAGCATTGGCTGAAAATCACGAAACCTGGGCTTTAGATTATTCTTACAATAAAAACACTAACGAGTTTATTCATAAAAATGCGAATTCATTTGAAGATGAATTGGTTGCGGGCTGGTTTAAGTCTTAATATCTGAATTTAATCGAAAAATTTTTTTACCGCAAAGTGCGCTAAGGTTATATTTTAAAGTTTACTAGCTTTTGTAAAGTTCGCAAAGCTTTGTGAATTTTACCGCAAAGTTTTTTATCGCAAAGCTAAATCAATACTAAGCTTTGCGAACTTTATTTATTTTATAAAATCAAACTTTAGATAAAAACTTTGCGGTAAAAAACAATTTGTTATTTCTAATAAATAATAAAATTTCTAATCTAGCCCCGATAGAGCCGGTATCCTTTGAGAGGGACGAACAAAGATATAGGCGAAAGCGGGACAGATGGTCTTGAAAAAACTGATATTTCTGCTCCTGATAAAAAACAAACCCAACAAGTTGTGAAAAACCTTCCTAATTGTTGATTATGAATATTTTTTGCAACCTTTGACAAAAGTTAGAAAAAATCAAAATGAAAATCTTTAAAGAGTTCAAAGAATTTAATGAATATGTTGGATTAAAAACCCCTGTAGATAATGATATAGATATTGGGTACTACGATTCCTTAAATATGAGAGCAAAATCTGAGCCTGTTATAGCTGATTTTTATCGTATTTCTATAAAATTTAATTACACGGATAAATCGCAATCAAGCCCTAAACCGATAGACGCTATTTTTTTTAGCAGCCCCCAAATGTCTAACGGATGGAATGTTGATCCCAATTATACGGGAATGTATTTGCAATTATCTAAAAGAATAATAGATGAAAACAGATTTTTATTCAAAACTTATCTGGATTACGGCCAGCACGAAGCGCTATTTTTGACTGAGAATGAAGTTGATGAAATCACTACAATTTTTGATTTAATGCATAAATATTATAAAACTGAAAAACAAAGTTTTACTGTTTTACTTTCTTATGTGAATGTCTTGATTTCTGTGGTTGAAGAATTTTATAGCAGACAGTTTTCAACAAACCCAAAACAATATAATCGCATTGTAAGTGATTTTCAACAAAGTTTAAAAGAGTATTATAATCAACCTGTCAAGCAACTTCCGAATGTTCAGTATTTTGCTGACCAATTAGGATTGACTCCTAATTATCTGGGGGATATTATAAAACATTTTACACAAAAGTCTGCACTCGAAAATATTCATGAATTTGTGATAAAGAAAGCAAAAGAATTATTAAAGGATACGACAATGAACAACACCCAAGTTGCTTATGAATTAGGTTTCGAGTATCCCAACTATTTTTCTAAGTTTTTTAGAAAACAAGTTAATTTGAGTCCGAAAGAATATCGAAAACAAATTACTTTGTAATGACTATATTAATTGTAAGTATTTTTATATTTTCAGTAATTTATCTCTTTTTTAATAGTAGTTTGTTTCTTTTTGCTGGTTGCTGACTTTTTACTTTTGTGGAGTAAAAAATATTCAAATGAAAGATTCAAAACAAGTACTATTAATAAACGCACATTTAACTTATCCAAACTGGACAGAAGGAAAATTAAACAATTCATTTATTGAAATTGCAAAACATTTTTTTAATTCTAAAGGATACGAAATTTTAGAGACAAAGATTGAAGAGGGGTATAATCCTGAGGAAGAAGTTGAAAAACATCTGGCTGCTGAAATTGTAATTTTACAAACACCAATAAACTGGTTTGGAGCTCCGTGGATTTATAAAAAATATATTGATGATGTTTTTAATAACGGATTACATAGTCAAAAGTTTCTTTCGGGAGACGGAAGAAGCAGAGAGGACCTTACAAAACAATATGGAAGCGGTGGGAAAATGCAGGGCAAAAAGTTTATGATTTGTGCAACCTGGAATGCTCCGGCAGAAGTTTTTGGGAATGTTAACCAGAATTTAATGCAGGGAAAAACAACATCAGATTTATTTTTGAATATTTCGTCCAATTATCGTTTTTGTGGATACGATATTATTCCGGATTATAATTGTTTTGATATCTTTAAAAGTGAAAATATTTCAGGTGATTTAGAAAATTACCCAAATCATCTTGCCAAGGTTTTAATTTCTAATGAATAATAAAATTTCTAATTTAGCCCCGATAGAGCCGGCATCCTTTGAGAGGAACGAACAAAGATATAGGCGAAAGCGGGACCGGTTGTCTTGAAAATTCAATATTTCTGCTTCTAATAAAAAACAACCCCGACATGTTTTGAAAAACGTGTCGGGGTTTATATTAAATAATAATTTCAAAAAATTATTGCGCTTTCTGAAATTTTTTGAGTGTTAATAAGGCTTGTTCTTTTATTTTGTCCTGAAAAAATCCTGTCCAGCCTAAAAGAAATCCTTTAATTCCGAAAGCCTGCTTTGACCATTTCCAAACATCAAAATTATCTGTGTGTTTGATAATTAAGCCATCCTGAAAAGCAAATTCGGCGGCAATTCTATTGATAACTTTTCGGTTGGTTTTGCTAAAATTATAAGTGGCTACCCAATTTGCAGAGCCTGAAAAATCATCTGCTTTAATATTAGAGAACTCAATTTTAAGATTGCCTTTGCTTCTTAAAATCAGCATTTTCCACATATCAGAAACTTGTTCTTCTTTTAACAATCCAAAAGCAGGGTCAACAAAATGAATTTTAGGATGATAGCACTCACTCATTGTCTGATAATCGGCATTTGAAAAAGCGGTGTAGAATTTGGCTATTAAGTTTTCGTTCGAATTCATAAAATACATTTAGAATATAAATATAAGATTTATTACAGGAAAAAATCTTTATAAAATGCTAATTTCTTTTGCTGTATTGAATGTTTTTTTTGATTGATCGAAAGCTGTAGAAAAGTATGATATTTTGTTTGCGGCTGTAAAATAGCCGGTCTGATTGCCAAAGGTATTTGAGTTCCCAGTAATTATAAACCTAATAGATTTGATATCAGTATTTTTAAGTTTATTCATTTCTGCGGGCGTAAAATAATAATAAGATGTTGTTTTTCCATCTGCAGATTCTTTTACATTTTTGTCTGTGCAGGCAATAACATCGGCATTTGCCAAATCGACATAAACACCACCGGCAATTCTGGCTTTGTCGTTTGCAGTTGCGATGGTTAGTTTTAAAATTCCCCCTTTTTCTGTTTTTGCAATCTGAACGTTTACTTCGCCCGTAAAAGCATATTTTTCGCAGATAAAAGTATAATTTTGTGTTGCTGAATAAGGTTTAGAACCATTTACAATCATGGTTTCCTGAGCAGTTGTTAAAGTTGAAATTAACAATAACACAAAAAGAGGGAATTTTATATTCATAAGTTTATAATTTATTAGTCTGTTATTTGAGATTCGAATTTTTCATCCCAATCCATTGATTTTATAGCAGAAACTAAATTTTCTTCATTTACAAAAACACGCAATTCTTTGTTTGCTACTTTTTTTGTGTACAACGCGTGATAGCGATAAATGGTTTCGGTTTTAGTTTTGTAAACGCCATCTAATTTTAAATCAATAAAGCTTCCGTAATACTGTCTAAATTTTTGACATGTTTTAGTCAAACGTTCCTCGGTTGTGTTTTCCATTACAGATGATGTAACTTCGGTTTCATTAAAAGGTTTAAATTTAGAGGTGTTACAGGTTTCCAAAACCCGTTTGCCTAAATCGTAAGCTTTTTGTTGTTGGGCCGAACTAATTTCAGTCGAAACAACTCTTTTAATTTTCAAATCTTCTGTGTCTCTGCTTACGGTTTTCGATTTACAACCAATTAGCAACAACAAACATATAATCAATCCTGCTTTCTTCATAACTATTTATGTTATTTTTAATAATAAGTTAGGGTCGGGACAGTTTTCTATATAAAAATTTAAGTCATTTATGTTGCAAACTCCGGGATAATCACCATTATAATTTTCAATATTATTTATAATCTGAAAATGCAAATGTGGTGCATAATCTCCATTAACTGTAGAATTTCCAAAGGTTGCCAAACTTTCCCCTTTTTTAAAAACTGTCCCAACGGTTAGGTTTTCTATACTTTCTAACGATAAATGTCCGTATAAAGTATAAAATTTTTCATTTTCAATTTCATGTTCTAAAATAATCGTCGGGCCATAATCTCCCAAACCTTCATTGTTTTTAAAACTGTGAACTTTGCCGTCGAGCGGAGCTAAAATCAAAGTGTCAACTTTTCCCCATAAGTCCAGACCAATATGAATATTACGTTCCGGAGTTCCGTTATTTTTAAAAATTGAACTTCTTTGATATAAATTTCGTCCCTCAATATAACCGCCATAAGCGATATCGGCATTGTTCTTTTTTAAATAGTTTGAGATAAAATTTTCAAAATCTGCAGCCGTTACAGGTTTATTTTCAACCAATTCTTTATTGGTAACAGATAAATCTAACGCTATATATTTTGAAAAATCTACGCTCGAATCAATAACTTTAGTAGGTGGCAAGGCTTTTAAAATAGAAACTAAGGTCTTCATAAAATGGTAAATTAGGCAACTTTTTCGATGATAATTAATTCGTTGTGAACCTCTATGCGGGGCAACATTTTTGAGGAAAACAATTTAGTATTTATTTCTGAAATATACTTTCGATTTCTAATATTATGTGCTTCATCCAAAATCATGGTATTAAAAAGCACAAAACCCTGATCTTTTAATAAAGTAAAAACGCGATCTCTAAAAAAACCTTCAAACAAAAAATTGGGCATTTTTATATCTTCAAAAACATCTATAATAATAAGATCATATTTTTCTTTGGTTTTTAAAACGAATTCAAAAGCGTCATCAATAATAATTTCGAGCTGTTTTATCTTGTCAAGATTAAAATATTGATTCGCAATCTGAATCATGTCAGGATCAATTTCGACTCCGGTAATTTTACCTTTATAATTAATTTCGTCTACCAAAGTTTTTATAACGCTTCCGCCGGCAACACCCAATAATAAAATATGATCCATTTTAAGAACATTTTCATAACCTATATTTCGTAAACCATACCTTAATATACGCTGCAAACTTCCGTAGGAGTAATTGGTGTTTTCAGAATCTAAAACTAATTCGCCATTTGCCCAGGTGACTTCAATTACCTTACTTCTGGCCGATTTTTTTTTGAATATTTTTATAGGTATCAGATAGCTGAATATTTTTTGAATCATTTTATTGCGCTTTAACTCAAATTTACCATTAAAATCTTTTATTTTGCATGAAATAATTGACTTTAATGAAGAAAAATTTATACAAATTCCTTTTTTTTAAGCTAATGGGCTGGAAAATAGTGGGTATCGAAAATGCCGAAGTAAAAAAATGTATCTTGATGGTTATGCCACATACAAGTAATCATGATTTTTATTTGGGAGTATTTACCCGTGGAATTTCCGGACTTCAAATGAATTGGGTTGGAAAGAAGGAGCTATTTACTTTTCCCTTTGGTTATTATTTTAAATATATGGGCGGAGAACCATTAGATCGCACAGGAGGCCTAAATAAGGTAGATTCTATAGCCGCAATTTTTAATAGAAAAGAAGTTTTTCGTTTGGCCGTTGCTCCCGAGGGAACCCGTAAAGGAGTGAATGAAATCAAAACCGGATTTTATTATATTGCTCTCAAAGCAAATGTGCCAATTGTTCCGGTTGCTTTTGACTGGGGCAAGAAAGAAGTTAATTTAGGAAAGCCATTTTATCCAACAGGAAATTATGAAGCAGATCTGGAAGTTTTAAAAAGTCATTATAAAGGAGTGGCAGGGAAAATTCCGGAAAATGGAACTCAACTCTAAACTTTCGATATTATTTTGCTTACGCGAGAATCTCTTAAATAAAAAATATTTTCAAATATTTTTAAATACGCGAAAATTTCTAATCAGGGTACATATACCTTAAATGTTCCGTTTTTATAAAAAAATACAATTTTTTCTATTTCGCCTTCTTCCAAATTAAAATTTGAATTTTTAGATTCAGGGAAATTTCTTTTTTCCTGACTTTCTTCTTTTTTATTCATTTGAGAAAATAAATCTACAGCAGCCAAATTTTCACTTGATGGGATAGGGGCAGAAGGTTTTTCGAGTTCTGAAATATTCTCTGCTTTTGGATTTATAATTTCATCCTCATTTTTAGGGAAACTTCCTTTTCCATTTAAAATCCAATACAAATCAACATCCGGAAAAACATCCAGAATTTTGAGTACAAAATCTAAACTGGGCTTGTTTCTTCCCGAAAGCAGGTGGGACATACTAGAGCGCTGCACGCCAATTTTATCAGCAAAAGAAGAAGCATTTAATCCATAATAATCGAGTATAATTTCCAGCCTTTTTACAAAATCATCGATGTTTACCATTGTAAATTCTATTTTAAAAAATTGATGTTTACAAATGTAATCATAATATATGTGATAAGCAATTTTACATAAGTAAATAGGTCAAAATCAATAAAATAATACTTAATATAACTCTAAGTAATCATGTTTAACTAATTGAAATACAATGTTTTGATTATTAATATTAACAATGGTAACAAATGTTAACTACAAATGTTTAAAAAGGAGATTTTAAGTTTAAAAATCTGTTTACATTTCTAAATAGTCTCCCTTTTTAAATGTTTACAATTGTAAAAATAAAGATGTTTACTTTTGTAAACTAATCAAAACACAATGAATTTAGAAGAATTATTTAACCACAACAAAGAGCAATCTATCTCAGGTCGTTATCTTACTTTAGAACATATTCAGCCATTATTAGACAAACTAAATACTAATAATCAAGTTAAAATTATAGGACATTCGGTTTTAAATAAACCTATATATAGTTACGAAATTGGCACAGGAGAAACACGTATTTATTTATGGTCTCAAATGCACGGAAATGAAAGCACAACAACTAAAGCACTTTTTGATTTTATAAACGTATTATACAGTAAGTCTGAATTTGCCAATAAATTGCTGAGCACTTTCACTTTTTATGCCATTCCGATATTAAACCCTGATGGAGCTGCACTTTATACAAGAGAGAATGCGAATAAAATTGATTTAAACCGTGATTCTCAAAACCTGACTCAACCGGAAAGCAATGTATTAAGATCTGTATTTGATACTTTTAAACCGCATTATTGCTTTAATCTTCACGATCAACGTACTATTTTTGGCGCTGGGGATACAGGGAAACCAGCAACAGTTTCCTTTCTTTCGCCTTCTTATAATGAACAAAGAGACATAAATGACAATAGATTAAAGGCTATAAACCTGATTGCCGGTATTAATGATGTCTTACAAGAGTATATTCCCGGGCAGGTTGGGCGTTTTGATGATTCATTCAATATTAATTGCATAGGGGATACGTTTCAGTTTTTGGGTGTACCAACAATTTTGTTTGAAGCAGGTCATTTTCCTGATGATTATCAAAGGGAGATTACACGAAAGTTCGTATTTTTCTCACTTATTTCAAGTTTCGAACTGCTTTCCGAAAACGATTTAGTTGATAATCGAATTAATGATTATTTGAATATTTCACAAAATAAAGTGGTTTTTTATGATTTTATGTATAAAAACATCAAAATAAATTATGATGGTATCGAAATTATTACGAATTTTGTCGCACAATACAAAGAAGAATTGATTGAAAATAAGATTCAGTTTAACGCTTACATAGTTGAAGTAGGTGAGTTGGAAAATTATTTTGGTCATTATGAATATGATGCTCAAGGTGCAGATTATTCAGATGACTTTGATAACATTCCGAAATTGAATCAAAAAGCAAATTTTTATTTAAATAAAAATGTTAAATTTGTTAACGGATTGACAAAAAGTTAATTTTTATGTGAATTTGTTATTTTTTATATATATTTTTATACTTTGTTATAGCAATTAGTAATATTAATTAAAGAATTATGAGTAAATTTCGTTTAGATGAAGTAGATCACCAGATTTTAGATATGTTAATAGACAATACGAGAGTTCCGTTTACTGACATTGCAAAAAAACTATTGATATCTGCTGGAACAGTACATGTTAGAGTAAAAAAAATGGAAGACGCAGGGATAATAATGGGATCTTCACTAGCCTTAGATTACGATAAATTAGGGTATTCATTTATTGCTTATGTAGGTGTGTTTCTTAATAATACCTCTCAAACTAAATTTGTATTAGAGCGAATAAATCAAATTCCTTTCGTAACTGTGGCTTCTGTAACTACAGGGAAATTCAATATTTTCTGTAAAATCAGAGCGAAAGATACGAAACATGCGAAGGAAGTTATTTTCATGATCGACGATATCGAAGGCGTTTACAGAACAGAAACAATGATTTCATTAGAAGAAAGTATAAACGATAAGAAGCGTTTGATGCATACTATATTTAAAAATATGTAATATTTTCTTGAATGCTATATTAAAATATAACCTCAAGTTTATTCTTGGGGTTTTTTTATGACCAATTAACCAACCAACTATAACACGATTATGTATACGTTACCCAAAATTGAACGCTTCAATCAGGACGTTCTCTCAAAATACCACATTTATAATAGTGTTTTTATAACATTACCTTTTGATTCTATAGATAATACAGGAGTTTTACTTCCTTTATTTACAGAAACTTGCGAAACGGGTTTTAAAAAACAGGAAACACCAAAAGAAATTTTTGATTTCTTTTCGAATAAATATTTGAATAATGCAACCGAGACTGAAAAAATCGACTTAATGTTTCGATTTATTCAATATATAGAACGTCAGATTGTATTGTTTGATGCCATTGAAGATGCTGCTTTTCCGGTTGTAAACAACATGGAAGGACGTGGTTCACTTCGAGATATCAAAGAAAAATCAGATGCGAAGGAAAAAGATGATGATCTTATTGAATTTCTTGAAAACTTCAATGTAAGAACTGTTTTAACAGCGCATCCAACACAATTTTACCCTGGTCCGGTTCTGGGAATTATCAACGATTTAACCGAGGCTATTCGATTGAATAATCTGTTGCAGATTAAACAATTACTGGCGCAATTAGGAAAAACACCTTTTATTCAAAATGAAAAGCCAAATCCTTATGATGAAGCGGTTAGTTTGATTTGGTATCTGGAAAATGTTTTCTATGCAACTTCAGGTGAAATTGTACATTATCTTCAAAAGAACATTCTTCAGGGAAATGCTATTCAGAACCAATTAATAAAACTTGGTTTTTGGCCCGGAGGAGATCGCGACGGAAATCCTTTTGTGACAACTGAAATTACTTTGAAAGTTGCAGAGCGTTTGCGTACTTCAATTTTGAAGTGTTATTATGTTGAAATGAGAAGTTTAAAAAGAAAGCTAACTTTTTCAGGTGTAGATACTTTAGTATCTGAACTTGAACATAAACTTTATCGTTCTGTTTTTTATTCAAAAGGTGAAATTTACATTACTCTAGACGAATTATTGACTCAGCTAAATGCAATTAGAAGTATAATAATTGAAAAACACCAATCATTATATTTAGATGAATTAGATTCATTTTTAGTAAAAATCAATTTGTTTGGATTCCATTTTGCTACTTTAGATATTCGTCAGAATAGTAAAATTCACAACGCCGTTTTTAAAGATGTTGTTAATTATTATTTGAATTCAGGTTCAAAAATTTTCCCTCAAAATTATTATGAACTATCAGAAGCTGAAAAATTAGTTGTTTTATCAAAAGTGAAAGGAGAATTAAATCCGGAGCACTTTGAAGATGAAATTACCAGATCTACTTTAGAATCTGTTCAGGCTATAAAAACGATTCAGCAAAACAACGGTGAGTTTGGTGCTAACCGTTATATTATTAGTAATAACGAAAGTGCGCTGAATGTTATGGAAACTTTTGCCATGATTCGTTTAAACAATTGGGAAAACCCAACTGTTGATATTATTCCACTTTTTGAATCAGTTGATGATTTGCAAAATGCACATGAAATCATGGAGCAATTGTACACTAATCCGGAGTATTCTAAACATTTGCAGGCCAGAGGAAACAAACAGACAATTATGCTTGGTTTCTCTGACGGAACAAAAGATGGTGGCTATTTAATGGCGAACTGGAGTATTTATCAGGCTAAAATTGCATTGACAGAAATTTCAAGAAAATATGGTATTAAAGCTATTTTCTTTGATGGACGTGGCGGACCTCCGGCTCGTGGTGGTGGAAAAACGCATAAATTTTATGCATCTTTAGGACCAAAAATTGAAAACAACGAGATTCAGATTACCGTTCAGGGACAAACGATTAGCTCTAATTTCGGAACGCTTGATTCTTGCCGTTATAACATCGAAAACTTATTAAGTGCCGGTGTAACAAATCAGGTTTTTAGCAAAGAAAAAAACGAGTTAACTGCTACAGAAACTGAAATTCTAACTCAATTGGCTGGTCTGGGATATGATAAATATTTAAGCTTTAAAAATCACCCAAAATTTATTCCGTATTTGGAAAAGATGAGTACACTTAAGTATTATTCTAAAACGAATATTGGAAGCCGTCCTTCAAAAAGAAGTAAATCTGAACAATTAGATTTTGCAGATTTAAGAGCAATTCCATTTGTGGGTTCATGGAGTCAATTGAAACAAAATGTACCAGGATTTTTTGGAGTTGGAACTGCTTTGAAATATTTTGAAGACAACAATCAATGGGATAAAGTGAGTGATTTGTATCATAATTCGTTATTCTTTAGAACTTTGCTTGAAAATAGTATGATGTCATTGGCAAAATCATTTTTCCCTTTAACAGCATACATGAGAAAAGACCCTGAATTTGGAGATTTCTGGCAAATTATTTATGATGAGTTTTTAGAAACAAAACGTCTTTTACTTAAAATTGCTGGCCATAAAACATTAATGGAAAATTATCCTGATGGTATAGCTTCTATTCAAATAAGAGAGCGTATCGTTATGCCTTTGTTGACAATACAACAATATGCTTTGTTAAGAATTAATGAACTAAACAAAGAAAATGGCAATAATGAAGAGTTAATTAAGGTGTACGAAAAAATCGTAACGAGATCTCTTTTTGGAAACACAAACGCTAGTAGAAACTCAGCTTAAAAATAGAATTTTAGCTCGTTGGGTATAATTATTTTTAACACATAGAAACATAGAATTATTGAACTCAAAAAAAGGCGTTTCACGTAGTATTAACGAATCCCGATGCTTCGGGACTATGTGTGAGAAACAGGTTTATTTTTGGTTTACTTTTTTCAAAATCAATAAAATCTATGTTTCTATGTGTTTAATTAATTTTTATACACCAACTTATAACTTAATATATTTAAAAAATAATATATGAATTCAAGCCAATTATTAGAAAATGAATATTCAGGCGGATTTGCAACTTATGTTCGTGAGGCCGGAAATGTAAATTTAATTGAAGAATTAGAAATTTCGCTGCATGACTTTATCAGATTTGTTCAAAATATTCCGATGGATAAATTTGATTATCGTTATGCAGAAGGGAAATGGACAATCAAAGAGATTATCCAGCATTTGATAGACTGTGAGCGTATTTTTGCTTATCGTGCTTTGCGTTTTTCAAGAAATGATCAAACTGCATTGGCAAGCTTCGAAGAAAATGATTATGCAATCAATACAAATGCAAACGAAAGAAGTATTCAGGAATTATTAACTGAATTATCTGCGGTAAGACACTCAAATTTATTGTTTTACAAAAGCTTATCTGAAGAACAGCTTAAACGTATGGGAACAGCTTCTAATATTCAGATTTCTGTTCGTGCTTTAGGTTTTACAATTATCGGACATCAAAAACACCATCAAAAAGTTTTTGAAGAGAGGTATTTGTAGGTTCAAAATATTGATATAAAAAAAATCCTGTGGAATTATTTCACAGGATTTTTTTTGTTTTTAGAATTTCTCATCACGGTTGTCCTTGAACGAAGCAATCTTACCTGGCGAATCAATTATTCGTGAGATTGCTTCGTTCCTCCCGAGGACTTAATATCTTCTGCTATTTGTTTCTCTCTACAATAGCAAGCCCAAAGCGAATTTTATCATAAGATAATTTTTCTTCAAAATGATCAAAATAAGGTTTTAATGCTGTGGGATATTCAAGCTCAACTTGTGCTTTATGCAATTGCTGAACTTCGCTATCTGTAACAAATGGACTTAAATCTATATCTTGGCCATCTACGTATAGTTTTGCTAAATGTGAAACAATGGTTGTTCGTCCAAGATTTCGTTTTTTTGCAATTTCTTCTACACTATTACCATCTTTAAAAAGTTCTAAAGTAGTTTTATAAGTGTTGCCTTCTTTTTTAGCTTTAGTATTTGCCTTTTTTACTTTTTCATAATAAATAATGGCATCTATAAATTCCTGGCCATATTTTTCAAGTTTCACTTTACCAACACCGTCAATAGCAAGAAATTCTTCATCACTCATCGGGCGTAAAACTTCCATTTGTCTTAAAACGGCGTCACTAAAAATTACATAAGCAGGAACTTCTTCATCTTTAGCAATTTCATAACGTAATTTTCGAAGTATTTCAAAAAGAGAATTCTTAGCAGTTTTTGCTTTCGTTTCTTTGATTTCGTTTTTGTCAATTACTTTTTTAACAACAGTTGTTAGTTTTACTTTTTCTCCTTCAAACAAAACTTTTTTAGCAAAAGGAGTTAGTAAGATTTTATTATGCTGATGAAAGGCAATTTCACAATATCCTAAATTAATTAACTGAATTAGGTATTGATTCCAGTCATACCATGAAATGTCGGCGCCAATTCCGTACGTTTTTAAGCTTTGATAATTTTTTTCGTGGATATATGCGTTTTTTGAGCCTCTTAAAAAATCTACAATTACAGCCAAAGGCTCAGATTCTTGTAAACGACTAATAGCCGACAATGCTTTTTGTGCGAGAATCGTTCCGTCGAAAAATATTGGTGGTTTTTTGCAAATATCGCAATTACCGCAATTCTCTTTAACTAATTCTCCAAAATAAGAAAGCAGAATTTTTCGTCGACAGCTCAATGCATCTGCATATTGTTTCATTCTTTCCAGTTTTGCCAACTGAACATCTGAGTTTAAACCCTCTGATGCAAATTTTTGAAGCTGAATCACATCTGCATAACTTTCGAATAAAATTGTTTCAGCAGGTAATCCGTCACGCCCGGCGCGGCCAATTTCCTGATAATAACCTTCTATATTTTTAGGTAAATTATAATGAATCACCCAGCGTACATTTGATTTGTCAATTCCCATTCCAAAAGCAATTGTAGCACAAACTACCTGACAATCATCATTTATAAATTCATCCTGTGTTTTGGCACGAATTTTATTATCCAAGCCTGCATGATACGCTTTTGCCGTAATTCCTTTATTTCGCAGTTTCTCGGCTAGTTCTTCTGTAGTTTTTCGACTTAAACAGTAAATAATGCCGCATTCATTGGGTTTGGTTTCTACAAAATCAATAATTTGTTTTACACGGTCTAATGCAGGACGAACTTCGAGACTTAAATTCTTTCTGTCAAAGGATGCGACAAAAGTTTTCGGATTTTTTAATTTTAATTGTTTTGTGATGTCAGTACGGGTTGCTTTATCGGCTGTAGCAGTCAGTGCCAAAACAGGAGTAGAAGGGAAGCGGCTTTTTAAATATCCCAAATTCGTATAAGCCGGTCTGAAATCATGTCCCCATGATGAAATACAATGTGCTTCATCAATCGCAATTAAGCTAATTGTCAACTCGTTAAAAACAACATCTAAGTACGATAAGCTTTCCGGAGCGATATAAACAAGTTTAAAAGTATTTGATTTTAAATTATCGATATAAAACTGCTGTTCTTCACTCGATTGGCTGCTATTGATATAACAAGCAGAAATTCCATTGGTTTTTAAACTATCAACCTGATCTTTCATCAAAGCAATTAACGGGGAAATTACAATTGTAATTCCAGGTAAAACCAAAGCCGGTAATTGAAAACAAATTGATTTTCCGCCACCTGTAGGCATTATGGCCAAGGTATCCTGACCAGAAAGAATAGTGTTGATAATAGTTTCCTGATTGGGTCTGAATTTTTCAAAACCAAAATTTTCTTTTAGTTTGGCATGTAATATTTCTGAATTCATTTGGCTTATAATTTTTATCCGTTAAATATAGGAATAAATGATAAAATATAATATTTTTCTTATAAAAAAAAATATTATTGCGTTTCGAGCAAATAAAAAAGGAACTCCAAATAGAGTTCCTTTATTTTTATTGTGAAAGAGATGAATTAATCTTCATCATCTTCATCTTCATCGTCGTCAGCAATATCATCCGGGTCCCTGTCATCGTCATCATCGTCATCTCCGCCATCTGTATCTGGTTTATCTACTGCATCGTCGTCATCGTCGTCGTCAATATCATCGTCAAGATCAAGACCTTTCACTGGTTCGATTGTATCAACATCAACGTCGATGTCATCGTCTTCATCGTAATTTTCGATTCTGTCAGCAAGTTTAGTACTAATTTTTACTAAATAAATAGTGTCTTCAGTACGAACTTCAACAGCTTCGATCAATTCGTTTTTAGCATTTCTAAAACGGATTACATCCGAATCATCATAACCATCAGGAAATTTTTCTACCAAAAGGTTTAAAATTTCATTGGTAAGTTTAGCGTAGTCTACTATAACTCTTTTCATAAATATCCTATAAATCTAATAAGTAAGCAAAAATTAATGGAGCAACAATTGTAGCATCCGACTCAATAATAAATTTAGGGGTTTTAATATCTAATTTACCCCAAGTGATTTTCTCGTTTGGAACCGCACCTGAATAAGATCCGTAACTAGTTGTTGAATCTGAAATCTGACAGAAATAACTCCAAAACGGAATATCATGCATTTCCATATCCTGATACAACATTGGAACCACACAAATTGGAAAATCTCCTGCAATACCACCGCCAATTTGGAAAAATCCAATTCCGTTAGCACTATTTTTTGGATACCAGTCAGAAAGGAATACCATATATTCAATTCCAGACTTCATGGTAGAAGCTTTTAAATCTCCTTTAATAACGTATGAAGCAAAAATATTACCCATTGTACTATCTTCCCAACCCGGAACAATAATAGGTAAGTTTTTTTCAGCTGCAGCATACATCCAGCTATCTTTTAAGTCGATCTCGTAATATTCTTCTAAAACACCAGATAATAGCATTTTATACATGAATTCATGCGGAAAATAACGTTCTCCTTTATCATCTGCATCTTTCCAGATTTTATAGATATGCTTTTGTAAACGACGAAATGCTTCATGCTCAGGAATACAAGTGTCAGTAACACGATTTAATCCTCTTTCAAGCAATGCCCATTCGTCTTCGGGTGTTAAATCACGATAATTTGGTACTCTTTCATAGTGCGAATGAGCAACTAAATTCATGATGTCTTCTTCTAGATTGGCTCCGGTACAGGAAATAATCTGTACTTTATCTTGTCTAATTATTTCGGCAAAAATTTTACCAATTTCTGCTGTACTCATAGCGCCAGCCATACTTACCATCATTTTAGCACCATTTGCTAATTGTTGTTCATACGCTTTTGCAGCATCAACTAAAGAAGCAGAGTTAAAGTGTAAATAATGTTTTTCAATAAACTGACTGATTGGTCCTTTCATTTTGTTTGTTTTATTTTTTTTTTGTTTTTGAATTAAAAGTTTAACCTTTTAGATGTACTGCAAATTAATAATTTTATGGATATTAACTTTTATTTTGCAGGTTTTTTTTTATATTTTTTTTGTATAACCTAAAATCTTTAATACATCATCCGAAGTTTGCTGCTCTGAGAAAACTTCAGTAGCCAAAATTCCATTTTCGTCACGATCTATTAAAATATGTTTAGGCTGCGGAATCAAACAGTGGTGTAGACCTCCGTATCCTCCAATGGTTTCCTGATACGCACCAGTATTAAAGAAACCAATATATAACGGCTTTTCTTTGTTGTATTTAGGCAAATAAATGGCGTTCATGTTTTGTTCTGAATTGTAATAATCGTCACTATCACAAGTCAAACCTCCCAGTAAAACCCGTTCATAAGTATCATTCCAACGGTTAACCGCCAGCATAATAAAACGTTTATTTATAGCCCAGGTATCCGGCAAAGTAGTAATGAATGATGAATCAATCATATTCCATTTTTCTCTGTCATTTTGTTGTTTTTGATACAAAATCTGATAGATAGCACCTCCGCTTTCACCTACAGTAAACGATCCAAATTCTGTAAAAATGTTTGGAACATCAACTTCTGCTTCATCACAGGCGATTTTAATCTGATTGATAATTTCATCAATCATATACTGATAATCATATTCAAATGCAAGCGAGTTTTTAATAGGGAAACCACCTCCAATGTTCAAACCATCAAGGGTAGGGCATTCTTTTTTAAGTGCAATGTATACTTTGATACATTTTACCAACTCATTCCAGTAATATGCTGTATCGTTAATTCCGGTATTAATGAAAAAGTGAAGCATTTTAAGCTCTAACTTATCATTTTCCTGAATTTGTTTTTTGTAAAAAGAAACTATGTTCTTGTATCCAATACCTAATCTTGAAGTATAAAACTCAAATTTAGGTTCTTCTTCAGCCGCAATACGAATTCCAATTTTGAATTTTCCTTTAATTTCAGCCTGAAGTAAGTCAAGTTCTTCGTAATTATCAATAATCGGAATAGTATTTTTATGTCCGTTATTGATTAATCTTGCAATATTAGAAATGTACTCGTCTCTTTTAAAACCATTACAAATAACATAGGTGCTTTTGTTGATTTTACCGTTTTCCAACAAATTCTCTACAATATTAACATCAAAAGCTGATGAAGTTTCAATATGAATATTGTTTTTGAAAGCTTCATTCATAATGTATTCAAAATGAGAGCTTTTAGTACAATAACAATAATAATATTTTGCTTCGTATTTGTTTTTTTCCATTGATTTTCTGAACCAGGCTTTCGCTTTATTGATATTTTCAGAAATCTGAGGTAAATAAGTAAATTTTAATGGCGTACCATATTGTTCAACCAATTTCATCAAATCGATATTATGAAACTGTAAGTTGTCTTTATTTAATTTAAATTCCTCTTGTGGAAAGTAATATGTTTGGTTTATTAGATCAGAATATTTTGTATTCATTTATTTTTCAATATTTTAGGATTGTAATTTTAATTTAAGATACGATAATAAAATCTTAATTCAAACCCTAATATTGGCAAATATTATTTGCAGTTTTTCGTGTTCGGCTTTTGAGCAAAGGAATACATCAAAACAAAACGGACTTTTGCTATTATAAAATCGATTCAACATTCTTAGTAAAGAACTATTGAGCCGGTTTCTATAAGAACTAAAATGTCTCTGTTTATTGTTTGTTTTCATCGTGGCAAATGTAAAAAATAATATATACCTAAAGCAATCCTTTTGATTAAAAAAAGTTTAAGATTTATAATCTTGAAACGCGTCTAGAATCAATTTATTTTCAACGGATTGGTTAATTTTTATTTTCCCGATTCCTTCAATTAATGCAAATTGAATCAATCCGTATTCATTTTTTTTGTCGTGAACGAGCAATTCTAAGATAGGTTCGATGTCATTTTCTTCAAATTCTATAAAATCGTAAATACTTTGAATTGCAGTTTTAATTTCTGCATATTCCGCTGCAGTAATTAAGTTTTTATGTAATGATATATAACTTTCTAAAATCATTCCAACAGCAATTGCTTCACCGTGTAATAATGTCTTTTTAGTTTCGCTTTCCAGAAAATAACTTTCGATGGCATGACCTAAAGTATGGCCGAAATTTAATGCTTTACGAATATTTTTTTCTGTTGGGTCCTGTATTACAATTTCATTTTTAATTTCTACTGAACGATAAATTAATTCATCGAAATCTGCATAATCAATTGATTTTAAGTCTAAAAATTGTCTCCAGTAAGGAGCATCATATATCAAACCGTGTTTTAGCATTTCTGCTAAACCAGATCGCATTTCGCTTTGTGGTAAAGTCTCAAGATATTCAGTATCAATTAAAACCATTTGAGGAACATTGATAACGCCAATCTGGTTTTTAAGATTTCCAAGATCAACACCTGTCTTTCCTCCAACAGAAGCATCAACCATAGATAATAAGGTAGTTGGAATATTGATAAAATCAACACCGCGTTTAAAGGTTGAAGCAACAAATCCACCTAAATCAGTAACAACACCACCGCCAAGATTAATTACCAATGATTTTCTATCAGCGCCAAGCTCTGTTAAAACATTCCAGATTTCAATACAGGTTTCTATATTTTTGTTTGCCTCACCAGCTTCAAATTCAATAATTTCTATTGTTAATTCAGTTTCAAGTAATGGTAAAAACTTTGGCAAACAATATTCATTTGTTTGATTATCAACTATAATAAACAAATTAGAATATTTGTTTTCTTTTAAGTGTGTATTTAAAGCCTCGTATGCATTATGGTTGAAATGTACGAGATAATTGTTTGCTTGAATGGATTGCATACTTTCTTGGTTAATTGAAACCGCAAAATAAGGCATTTTTGGCTAAATAATATTCAATTTTTTGTCCTAATTTGTTTTAAAACGAATGATTCTAATTAAGAGTTTTAAATTGAAGATTTAAGAATTAAGCCAATTTATAAAAATAAATTATTTACAAACGTTTTTAATTAATTGCTCAGCATCAGAATAGTTCTTGCTTTTTGATACATTAAGATATTTACATGCATTATTTTTGTCCCTTTCTTGCAGATAACAAATTGCGAGAAAATATTCTGTTTTCCATCATTTAACCCCGGATACTTCAAAGCATTCAACAAATAACCTATAGCTTTTTTAGATTGTCCCACTTTTAAATAATAGAATCCAATATTTTGTCTAAACTTTTAAAATAGGGAAGAAAGTCTATTACCAAGAGTAAAACAATAAATAAAAGAACAACAAAATTTTGTAAGGATTGCTTTCCTTTTAATTCATTAATGATATGATCCGCTTTATTATCCATTTTGAATTATATTTTTACAAAAGAAAATAAAATAAGCAAAATCTTACTTTGTTGCCAAAAAGTATTTTTGGAGACATTAAAGATCTGAAAAAATTAGATACAATTTGTTGAATAATATTCAAAACACTCTATATCTTTGCATAAAAACTAAACTTAATGGAAAAAATATTCGATAACACTCAGGTTGCATTTTCACTAAAAAGTGATACTGAACTTGATAGAGCTTATTTTCTTTTTAAAATGATTGACAGCGAACCTCTTGTACGAATTGGTACTGCTGTAACTAATTTTGCTATCAAAGCACATCTTCCGGTAGAAGGATTAATTCGAGCAACAGTTTTTGACCATTTTTGCGGTGGTGTAAACGAAGACGATTGTATTACAGTAGTTGACAAAATGTTTACTAAAGGGGTTTCATCTGTTTTAGATTATTCAGTTGAAGGAAAAGAAGAAGAAGAGCAGTTTGATGCAGCTTTAGAAATGACTTTAAAAACGATTGAATTTGCTAAAGAACGTTTAGCAATTCCGTTTGCAGTTTTTAAACCAACAGGTCTGGGGCGTTTTGAATTATATGAGAAATTAGGAGAAAAACAAACGTTAACTTCAGCAGAACAAGCAGAATGGGATAGAGTAGTAGCTCGTTTTGATAAGGTTTGCAGCGAAGCACACAAAAAAGATGTAGCTTTATTAATTGATGGTGAAGAAAGCTGGATGCAGGATGCTGCTGATGATTTGGTTACCGATATGATGCGCAAATACAATAAGGAAAAAGCTATTGTTTTTAACACACTTCAAATGTACCGTTGGGATCGTTTGGATTATTTAAAAAAATTACATCAAATAGCTAAAGCGGAAGGATTTTTTATTGGAATGAAATTGGTCCGTGGTGCTTATATGGAAAAAGAAAACAAAAGAGCGGAAGAGAAAAATTATGTAACGCCAATTTGTGTTTCTAAAGAGGCAACAGATATTAATTATGATGCTGCTGTGCATTATATGCTAGACCATTTATATACAATGTCAATTTTTGCAGGAACTCATAATGAATTGAGTTCTTATAAATTGATGGAAATGATGCAGGAAAAGGGTATTGCCAAAAATGACAACCGAATATGGTTTGGGCAATTATACGGAATGAGTGATAATATTAGTTACAACTTAGCCGAAAACGGCTATAATGTGGCTAAATATCTTCCATTTGGACCTGTAAAAGATGTGATGCCGTACCTGATTCGTCGTGCTGAAGAAAATACTTCTGTAGCTGGGCAAACAAGCCGTGAATTGTCGATGATCAAGGCTGAACGTAAACGTAGAAAAGGGAAATAGTTTTCAGTCTCAGTTTACAGTTTACAGTTTACAGTTTACAGTTTACAGTTTACAGTTTACAGTTTACAGTTTACAGTTTACAGTTTACAGTTTACAGTTTACAGTTTACAGTTTACAGTTTACAGTTTACAGTTTACAGTTTAAAAAAATCCATTCCGTATTGCGGAATGGATTTTTTTTTGGAATTTGAATTTTAAAAAAATAGAATTTCCTTTTATGAGTTACTAAACTGAAGATTACTTAAGTTTTTATAAATTCCGTTTTCAAGGTTTATTAATTCCTGGTGGGTTCCTTCTTCTGTAATTATTCCGTTATCCAGAACTAAAATTTTATCAGCATTTCTAATCGTCGAAAGACGGTGCGCGATTATAATACTCGTTCTTCCTTCCATTAAAACTTCTAAGGCTTCCTGAACCAGTTTTTCGCTTTCGCTGTCTAACGATGATGTGGCTTCATCCAAAATTAAAATACTTGGGTTTTTAAGCAACGCTCTTGCAATCGCAATACGCTGACGTTGTCCGCCAGATAGCTTTACACCGCGTTCTCCAACAAGAGTTTCAAATTTTTCAGGGAAACCTTCAACAAAATTCAATGCATTGGCTTGTTTTGCAGCCAATAAAATTTCTTCATCTGTCGCATCTGGTTTTCCGTATGCGATGTTTTCTCTGATTGTTCCTCCAAATAAAATAACATCTTGCGGAACAATACTCATGTTGCCACGCAGGTTTTCTAAATCATAATCATAAATACTTTTTCCATCAACCAAAATTTCTCCGGATGTAATATCATAAAAACGCAACAATAAGGAAGAAATAGTCGATTTTCCGGCGCCACTCGGACCAACAATGGCTATTTTTTGACCAAATTCTGCTTTAAAATTCACATTTTTTAAAACCTGAACTTCCTTACGGGAAGGATAACTGAAAGCTACATTATTGAAACTTACAATTCCCTTTAGTTTTTCTATAGATGCAGATTTTTGAGTTGCTTTTATATCTTCGGGAGTTTCTTCTAATAATTCAAAAACACGTTCTGTAGCTCCAACAGCTTTTTGAATCTGGGCATACATTTCGGCAATTCCACCAAAAGAAGCACCAATAAAAGTCGTGTAAAGTACAAATGAAATCAAATCTCCAACGCCTTCAACTTCGCCTTTAATTGTCAGGGTAATTCCGTACCAAACTACAGCAACCACGCATCCAAAAAGGCATAGAATAATGAACGAGGCAAAATAACCTCTGTATTGACCGCCTTTAATGGCAATTTTTACAATTTCTTTAATCTTATTTTTATATCGTTGAATTTCGTACCATTCATTAGCAAAAGCTTTTACGTTGCTTATTCCTTGTAAAGTTTCTTCAACAATAACCTGGCTTTCTGCTACTTTATCCTGAGTTTTCTTTCCGTATTTACGAATAAATCTTCCAAAAATCACCGCAGCAACGGCAACAATCGGAACTATAGCCAGCATCATCAATGTCAATTTCGGGCTAATGCTTCCTAAAATAACAAAACCCCCAATAATTAATATAAACTGACGTAAAAACTCAGCAATTGTGGTTGTAAAAGTGTCTTGCAATTGCGAAATATCCGCACTAATTCTGCTATTCAATTCTCCTACACGTTTTTGAGAATAAAAAGACATGGGCAGTTTTACCAGATTTTCATATAATGCAAAACGAATGTTTGACAATGAATTTTCGGTAAAATTGACAAAAAGTGAAATCCTGAAAAAAGAGAAAATCGCCTGCAAAGCAAGAATTACCATAAGTGCTACAGCAATTTCATTTGCCCTGTTAAGGTTTTTATTGGTAACGCAATCTACCAGCATTCCCATTAATTTAGGAAAGGCGAGGGCAGTGGCACTAGTTAAGAGTAAAAAAAGTAAGCCCAGAAAAAATTTCCATTTATGATTTTTGCCATATTTAAAAATTCGGAGTGCTTTTTGAAGTGAGTTAGAGTCTAATTTAGCTTTCGGTAAATCATTTTCTTGAAATCTTGCCATTTGAATATACAATTAAGGTATGCAAATGTATGATTATAGCAAATGAATACAAAAGAATATTATCAGTTCCGTTTTCAGATTTCGTATTTTAACTTAATAATAAGAAAAAGATAAATTTCTTTACTTTTTAAAAACCTGAAAAATAGATTAATAAATAAAATACTTAAAAAATATTTGATTTTTTTTCTAAAAACACTTGCAAATACAAATTCTAGCTGTATATTTGCACTCGCTATCAGCAATGATAGCAACCTAGTAAAATAGGGCGATTAGCTCAGCTGGTTCAGAGCACCTCGTTTACACCGAGGGGGTCGGGGGTTCGAACCCCTCATCGCCCACCAAAATTTAGAAACCTCCAAAGTCATTTGATTTTGGAGGTTTTTTTATGATTCGAAAAACCACCTGTTTTTCTTGAAATTTTGTAAAGGCCGATTAATACTAAAATAAATGGTTAGAATAGTGTAAGGTCTTTTTAAATTAATAATCACGCATTTTTAATGGCATATTGTTTAATAATTTCCCGCCCAAAAATAATTCTATTTTAGTTTCTTCAATTTGGAGTGACACTTTATTTATTGTAAACCATTTTCCTCCTAAAATTGCTATTTGATTATGAATTGAAACTTCTTTATCAAAATTTTCTGCTGCTTCTAAATCAAAACTTGTATACTTGTAAATGCTGCCTCCAGTATTTGCTAAATATTGATCTTCATTATATTCCTCAATCCAATCATATACCACGGGAATAATGTGCTCTAAATTAGAATTAATAATTCCCCATTTTCCATTCAAAAGTTTTCCTTGTAAATAAGGCTCTGGTAAACCATAAGGATCTTCAACACTTCCTTTTATTATGTTAAATTCATTTTCAAACTCTTTATTAGATATCCATTCGTAGTTACCATTAAAAATTATGAATCTATCTTTTTCAAGATTAAAATCTATAAAATCGAAGATTGGTTTGATTATCTCATTGCCATTATAATCAATAATTCCATATCTGACAGAATCACCCTCATTAACAATAACTTTTATTGAAATATCATTATAATCAGATAATGCATGATAAGGCAAATGTTTAATTACCCTATTTTTTACATCTAGGTTAAAAGTAAAATCGTCTTTTTGAAGAATAGCATTGTCATTTGTTTTATTTAAAATAATAATGTTATAAAAATCTTCGCTATATAAACTACCATTATTATCTATAAGATTAAAAACCTCCCTTTCATCTAACATTTTAGATACTTCAAATAAGCAATAATCATGTACTTTTTCTAAATAATAGTCTAAATTAATTGACACAGGAATAATCCTATTATCTATCATTGCAATATTTGGCAAATCAGTTAAAAGCCCTTTTTCTTCTTTTATAAATCTGCTATTCACATCAAAATAATAAAGTTTTTTTAGACCCAGATTATTAGAATCAACGATCTCAGATGGTTTAGAACAAATAATTATATTAAACTTTTCATGAAAGACAATACAATCAAAAAAAGGTAAAATAGCAACTTTAAGAGATTTTATAGAAGCAAATAATATATTTTTAGAAGAAAACGTGTATCTGTAAAATGAAAACGCATAAAAATTACTATTATCATTTTCATAATAATTGAAATGAGATGTTTTATATTCATTTCCGTTATAGTTAAACAAATACTCGGAATCTTTAATATGCGAAATGGAGTAGATTTTATATTTTAAGTTATCTAGATCTAAATTGTTTTCAATAGAATGTAAATCTAAATATTCGTTTAATTTTTCTATTGAAACAAAATCATTTTTGAATCTTTCATCTATATTATCCATAAAAATATTGCTTGCTAAGATTTTAATTATATAGATATTTAAACATCAAATTTATAATTTACAGGGAGTAATGAATTCCATATCTTAAACTTTAATGATCTATACAATGTTAGCTAATATAAAAAAAACTTTGCGAAGAGTTATCTATACGCTTAAATTATGTTTTTGATTAAATATCATTTTACCACAGGTTTCTTCAGATCTTGTAGCCAATGGTTCGTAAACAGGTTATAATGACTACCAAAAACTTCTTTTTTCATTATTGCGGTAGGTTTAGAACTTTTCTAAATTCTAAAATAACTATCAAAAAATATCAAAATTGCAATCAAGTGTTCGATTACAATCCCTGAACTTCACAAATTCAGAAACTTAGAATAAGCAATAGTCAATCTGGTTATTGTGCGGTTTTTTCCTCTTTGAAAGCGAAATAGAAAAGAAGCAAAGAATTTAATTGAAATAAAAATATTCCATATCTCAGTTGTCCAAAAGGAATTATAAGAGCCAAAATAGTCAAGGCTATTAACGTTAATAGTGCATTTAAGAACGTAAGAAACGATATCTCGAAATTTCGTAGTGTGAAAACCCAAATGATAAAGTTTAAAAACATAATAATTGTAAATATAGAAAACACCGAAATTTCAAAGTCTAACGCTAATTCATATCCCGTTGAAGTTGCTCTTTTTTTAGCTTCTTCAAATGCAACGTTTTCGTTCAATGGATTTTGAGAATGAGATTGACTTCTAAAAAAAGCAGGTTTTGCTTTCAGAGATTTATCAGAACACATCTGAAAAAAAGGAAGAAAAAAAAGCATTATTCCAACTGTAGATAGAATTCTCTTTATATTAAGCATAGATTTTACAGTTTTTCGAGAAAAGGGAATATTACCGGTTATATTATTTAATGTCTTTATTCAAATTTAACTTTAGACAACAACTGATTTAAAGTATTTAAATTCATTTGTTCTTTTTCTTTAAAATTTGCTGTTTCTGTGGTTTCGCTGATTTTCCAGGATTCATCCAGCCAATATTTCAATTTTGTATTTTCATCAAATATAAATTTAGCATTAATCCAATCGCTGCACCATAGTTTGCCATTGATAAAATAAAAACTAAAATTACCTGTAAATTCTCCTCCATCATCGGTAACGCCATATTCAGCCTTAATTGGTTGTTTGTCATTATCATACCACATAACAACAGGTGTGTTTTCTATTCCGTCCAATAAAATTGTGTGTTGTACTTTATTTGAGTGATTGGCTTTGGCATCAATTTCAACAATTTTTTGTTTAATTTTTTCTGACATATCATTGTTATCTGATTCAGTATTCCTGTCTGTTAGCTTTTTATTTGCTTCAGAAGAAATTGTATCATTTTTATGATTTATCTGATTATCAGAATCGTGAGTTTGGTTTTTATTGCAGGAAGTAAATATAAATACTGCTATAATTATAAATATGTATTGTTTTTTCATTAATATGGCTTTTGAACTATTGAATGCAAGCAAATTACTGTCTTTTATCTAAATGGCGTAGTTGCTTTTTGCCAAAGCCGTCCTATAAAACTTCTTCGTTTTGTAGTTATCCAAAATTCAGTTAACTTTTCATCCATTTTTTCTATTACAATTACTCCTAAATCTATATCGTTGTTATTTTCAATCTTTATTTCAATCTCTTTTTTATTGAAGCCAATTCCGCCAATTGACAGTATAAGTGTTTCATTTTCTAAATTTGAAAGATATTTCAATTGAAAACTCCCATCTTCATTAGCCACAGCCCCAGTTTTAGTTCCTTTTATAACGATATAAACAAAAGAATCAGTTAATTTTTTCTTTGAAACAGAATCATAATATTCAATTTTTCCACTTAATAAAATAGAATCCTTAACTATTGTATTGCGCTGAATATCTACTTCACTTATGGTTTTTTCCTGAAAGTCCTGATCGGAAACAGATATTTCAGTTTCCTTTTTTTCAGATTTTGCTAAAGAAGTTGAAGCAATCAAAGTAGTAAGTCCGATGGTTAAAGGTAAGTTACTTCTCGATTTTTTAATTCCATCTATTTGTTCCGGCAAGTAAAATCCGCAAGTCGCTTCCTTGCTTTCAGACATTTTAAATGCAATTTCTGTAAATGACATTTTTGAAAAATCAATAATAGTTTTATCGCACTTTGCACACAAACGTCCGCTTTTATTTGGTTTCATTTCATCCCAAAATTGATCGCATTTGTTTAATCTTTTCAAACTATTCCTGAAATTTTCTAATTCTGTCATTTAGTTTTTTTAAGTTGTTATTTGTAAAATATCTATTCTAAGCATTATTGTTTCAAATTTCGCTCTTTTAAGAGATTCTCTAATTCTTTATTATCACGTTTTGAATTATTAGCCAGTTTATAAGCGAAAAATAAAGGAATTAGCATCAAAAATCCAAAGCTGTTTTTCATGATACTATAAAATACAACTCCCAGCAGAAATCCAATTAACAGCGCATTAATTCTGGAGGTTGATTTCATTTTTTTTGCTTCCTGTAATAATTCCTCATCGGTTAAATCAGATAGTTTTTTTGTTTCCATTTTTGGTTATTTTTTAGGATAGTTTTGGTAATAAGGTTTTTATAATAGTTACCAACTTAATTTCAGCTTAACTTTTTATTTAAAATAAGCAGGATTACTTCAGGCTAATATAAGAAAATATTGCTTTTCAGTTTACTTGTAAATCACAATAATAAAAAAACAAATACAACACTCGCTGTTTTATTATATCACAATATTCAGAATAATAATTAACATCTAAAGGAGAGCCTTTGAGCATTTTAATTAGCCAAATGAGTTCTTTATTTTTGAAATCTTCCCAGGCTGTTTGTGATATTATTAATCGGGCTCTTTCAGATTCGTCACATTCTTTTTTTAAAAGTTCAAAATACTTTGATATTAATTTTTCGTATTTATGAGTGTCATTTTTAATATGTTTCAGATGTTCAGGAATATTTAATTTTAGGAGCATTTTTCTTTTTAAATATTCAATTTGAAAAGTATCAACGGCAAACTCGTAATAAACATCTTTCATAAATGGATTCATTGTTTGCTCATTTACTTTTTCTTTTAAACTTTTAAATTTACTATGCATTTCAATATTAATTTCCTGCTCTAATTTTTTCACATCATTCTGAGAAAAACATATATTGAAGGAAAGATTTAAAAATGCAAATAATAGTATGTATTGTTTCATTTTGACAGAAGATTTATTTGAGACGTTTTTTAGCTTTCTTTCGCCTGTATAATGGTTATAGGATATTTATAGATTTCTTTCAGGCAATCTTTTTATTCCGTTTATCACTTAAATATTTCCTTACGGGAATATCATAAAATGCCATCACCAAATAAGCGAATCCAACTAATAAAATAAGTCCGGAAATGACGATTGTAGTCAGTTGCATATTATCGGGTTTATGAGTAGTGTAATAATTACCAAACATCCATAATACGGCATAATGCGTCATGTACAAAGGATAGGAGATGTTTCCTGAAAACACACAAACCTTTTTGAAGTTGGGCGTTAACACAGCTCCAGCACCCAAAGCTATTAGTAAAGGAAAATAAAGCAGCACTACCAAAGGCTCTGATAACCAGTTCCAATTTGAGAATGGCATTATAAAAGCCAGCAACAATAATATTGATAAGCCAATAAACCCTAACTTGTTTTTAATGATCCAGTCAGAACGATAAATAAGCAATCCCGCTAAAAAAGAATAGGAAATTCTGGCGCAGCCATCCCAAAAAGTGGGTCCGCTCCAGCCGCCTAATAAATTTCCGGAACTATAACTTACATAGCAAATAGCCAATGCTGAAATTATAGTTAGTAGTAATAAGTAACTGCGGCCAATACGATAAAGCACAAAGGCATAAACAATATTGGCGATATATTCCCAAAATAAAGACCAGGCAGGTGCGTTAAAACTAAAAAGATTAAAACCACGATCTGCTATTATTGGTAACGGAATCATGAATAGGGAACACAGAAACGTTAAAATGATTTTACCGTTGCTGTACAATTCAGTATGACCGCCAAACGGGTCAAATAAAAATGCTAGTAAACCTAATATTGATCCGGCTATTACAAGCGGATGCAGTCTGATTATCCTGGAAATAAAAAACTTGCGAAGTCCCATTTTTGCTATACGATCGTCATAAGCGTAGCCAATTACAAATCCCGAAAGGCAGAAGAAAAAATCGACAGCCAAAAAACCGTGTCCGATAAAATTTTTGGTCGGATCAGTGTAAACCCATTCCATAAAATGAAATAATACCACTGCTAAGGCGGCAATGCCTCTTAATCCGTCCAGAATTTCGAAATGTTGTTTTGTTGGCAGAGATGTAGAAGAAGTTGTAGCTGCAGTCATTCTAATATAGCTGTCAGATTATGTTAAATGTGGCGATATTGCCTAATCTGATGTGATCGCAAATTATAGAATATAATAATCAAAACAAAATTAGAATTGTTATAAGAGTTTTCGAAACTAAAAACAAAACCTCCAAAATCCAGAGATTAAGGAGGTTTTATTGTAAATATATTTCACGCAGATTTAGCAGATTTTATTTTAAAAATCTTTTAATCTGTGGCAAGTATTTCAGCATAATAAATCTATGTTTCTATGTGATAAAAAATTATGCGTGATCAATTATTTCATTAAACTGATGTTAGTCATACCGCCATCTGACAGGATTTCTGTACCCACAATAAAAGCCGAATCATCTGAAGCCAGAAATACAGCCGCGTTTCCAATATCAGATGGAAGTCCTTGTCGTCCAACCGGTGTGATATCAATCCAAAGTTGTTTTACCTGTTCTAAGTGTTCCTGAGGTACCAGTTTTCCAAAAACGGGGGTATCAATAGAACCGGGCGAAAGTGTATTAACACGTATTTTTCTTTCTAATAAATCCAGCGATAAACCTTTTGCCAACGATATAATAGCCGCTTTTGCTGCTGAATAAATTGCCATTCCGGGTGCGGCGCGATGTGCGGCACTCGATCCGATAAGGATGATAGAAGCTCCGTCATTCAAATACGGAAGCGCTTTTTGAACCGTGAAATAAGCACTTTTCAGATTCAAATCCATATAGCGATCATAACTTTCTTCTGTAGTATTTGCTATGTCACCCATTGCGACACCATCGACAACACCACCGGCATTTACTACCAAGGCATCAATCTTTCCAAATTTTTCAAATGTTTTTTTGAAGGTATTTTCTAAATCATCACTATTTGTGACATCACCTGCAATGCTTATAAAATTTGTGCCTAAAGCATCTAAAGCAACCTTCAATGTCTCTTCATTTCTTCCTGTAATCGTGCCAACAGCGCCTTCGTTTTTGAATGCTTCTGCAATTCCAAAACCTATTCCGCTATTTCCTCCTGTAACAACCGTTACTTTATTTTTTAATTTGCTCATTTTTGTTCTTCTTAAATAAAATTATAATCCGTAAATACCTCCTGAAACCGAAATTTTTTCTCCTGTAATCCATCCTGCGTCGTCAGAAGCAAGAAATACAGCAACTTTTGCAATATCTTCGGGCTGACCTGTACGGCCAAGCGGAGTAGTCGCAACTAGTTTTGCTTCAAAATCACTGCCTATAAAACCTGCACTATGCGAACCTTCTGTTTCTACAACGCCCGGTAAAAGAGAGTTGATTCGGATATTTCTTCCGCTGAATTCTTTCGATAAAGCAATTGTAATAGCATCCAGAGCCGCTTTTGTTGCAGAATATACAGATCCTGTTGGAAGAGGAGTATTACTTGCTCCTGAACTGATATTGATGATATTTCCGCCATTATCTCCAAAGAATTTAAGAGAAGCCTGAATAGTCAGCAAAGACCCTAAAACGTTTGTATTAAATTGGTTATGAAAAGATGTTGCAGAGAATTCTTCAATAGGCGCATATTGATAAATACCGGCATTGTTAACCAAAATATCCAATGTGCCAAAAGCTTTTTTTGTTTCTTCAAAAAGTCTTGTGACATCAGATTCTTCAGAAACATCACCCTGAACCGCAATTGCCGTTCCTCCGTTATCAGCTATAGCTTTTAAAACTTTTTCTGCATCTTCTTTGCTTGATACATAATTTACGACCACTTTTGCGCCTTCTGCAGCGAAATATTTAGCGATAGAAGCACCAATTCCTTTTGATGCGCCGGTAACTATTGCCACTTTGTTTTTTAATTTGCTCATTTTTATATTTTTTAGAATATTTTAATGATGCAAAGTTAAAACGGATTAATTTATTTTAGTAACTTTGTAACTAAAAGTAACAGTAACCTCGGAGTAACAAAGTAACATTATGGAGTGCAAACCACTTGAGAAAGAGCAACACAAAAAGGAGATGATGGCCGTTCAGGACTCAATGGACGTACTGAGTGGCAAATGGAAAATCTCTATTATATCGTCAATTTGCTATTACAACAAAAGAAGATTTTCTGATATTTTAAATGATGTCGTTGGAATTTCAAACAAAATGCTAAGCAAGGAATTGAAAGAGCTGGAAATAAACAAATTGATCAAGCGTACCGTTTTAGAGACGCAGCCCATTACGGTTCAGTATGAACTTACAGATCATGGTTTGACCCTGAAAACCATAATTAATAATCTGACAGAGTGGGGAATAGAACATCGTAAAAAGATTATTGAGTAAATATATCTTCTTCATAAGATGATTTTTGATGGTAACAAATAAAGTATTGAGAAAAATATTTAGTTTTAGAGAATGAAAGAACAGCTTAGCGAAATAATAAGGCAGGTTTATAATAAAAAAAATAGAAATCTCTTTACATTTTTAACCGGTGCCGGAATTTCTGCAGATAGCGGAATTCCTACTTACAGGGGTGTAGATGGTATTTGGGTAAAAGGAACTAAATTTCATAAACCGGAAGAATTTGGAACTTATAAATATTTTAAAGAAAATCCCGAGGAAGTTTGGCAATATTCACTTTTTAGAAAAAAGATGTTTGAAAATGCCAATCCAAATGAAAGTCATCATGAAATTGTAGCAATTGAAAGCCTTTTACAAGATCGATTTCATTTAATAACTCAAAATATCGACAATTTACACAGACGTGCCGGCACAAAAAGAATCTATGAAATACACGGAAAAACGAGAGAGATAAAATGCTCTAATGGCTGTAAGGAAATAGAAAATCTACCTGCTGAAATTGAAGGTAAAGATATTGATGAAGATTTAACTGAAAGAGATGTTCAATTACTTAAATGTAAAGAATGCGGCAGCTGGATGCGTCCAAATATTTTATGGTTTGATGAACGTTATGATGAAAAAACACATAAAATATTTAGTGCTCTAAAAATAGCCAAAAATTCAGGAATTCTATTTATTGTCGGAACTTCGGGAGCTACCAATTTACCAATGGCAATTGCAGAAACAACCTTAAAGTACGGAGGAACAATCGTTGATATCAACACAGAAGATAATTTATTTACGGTATTAATTAAAGACAAGAAAAATAAAATTATCATCCGTCAAACTTCCACCCAAACCCTAAAAACAATCCGCGAATTATTGCAAAATATTATAGCAGAATAACTATTTTAAAATTAAGTTTTATGTGCGAAACCGGAAAAGAAATTAAACTTTGTACTTGTTTTCCAGCTACTATGGATAAGATCGTACATCACAAAAACTCCAGAAAATCTAAAATAAAGGGCGCAACGAGTTTACCTGGACACTAAAAGAATGCCTGGGCCACAGTAAAAGTACAATGGATGGAATGGGGTATATGCCAGATGATAGTTTATCTGAAGATTTAACAAATGAAAGAATGCTTGTTGAACTCAACAGCAAAAATTGTTTTGATTTTGATTATGAACCTAAAGAAGGAGATAATCTGCAAATTTTTACTCCGGAAAACACCATTAGAAGGCACTTGTCTTTTATCTTTCAAAACGAACAATGGATAGCAGACTCTTATCTTCCTTTCAAATATGAATTGCAAAAAGTAAATTATGGTAAAGTAACTTTTGAGTAGTTTTAGAGCTAGTTTAATTCACTAGCAACAGCCTATAATATCTAGTGCTTTTTCAAGTTTTTTATAGTATCCAATATTAGATTTAAAACATTTTTAGAATCAATTTCTATTGTTTTCTTTCCTCATAATCCTTTACTTGCTTTTTCGTTGCAAGTCCTTTCCAACTCAACTCCAATATTTCGGTTAACAATTTTATATTATAGTTGTGTTTCCACATACAGATATAAGGGTAAGCTTTAAAGTGATCTGGCAAATGAAAAATTTCCGGATGACTGTCTAAATATCTATCGCGTATTTCAAAATCAAGCCGAATCGGAATAAATTCGCCACTGTCATGAAGTCGGCACATGAGTTTTCCGCGAACTTTTACAGACGGAGTTCCTTCGTGCGAAACACTTTCTTCTGTATCAGGAAAGGTCAACGCAATGCTTTTTACGACGTCAAAATCAGCAGGATTATATTTCATTTGTTTTTTTTTACATTTTTTTGAAATAATCAAGGCTCCCAAAGTTCTATTTTATTGCCTTCTGCATCCATTATATGAACAAATTTTCCGTAGTCATAACTTGCGATTTCATCCAGAATTGTTACACCATTTTCTTTAAGTTTTGCTACAAGTCCTTCAATATTCTGAACTCTATAATTAATCATAAATTCTTTTTTGGATGGTTCAAAGTACTTGTCATCTTTTTTAAAAGGACTCCATTGAAGAGAATCTACAACATCAGGATTGTTCAGATTTCTTGATTCAAAAGTTGAACCCCAATCGTTAACATCCAATCCTAAATTTTTAGCGTACCATTCTCTGGTTTCTTTCGGATTTTCTGTAAAAAAGAAAATACCGCCAATTCCAGTTACTTTTGGCGTAATATCTGTTTGATTATTTTGATCTTCCATGTATATAAATTGTTAGTCCATAAAAAAACTTCATTAAAAATAATGAAGTTTTTCTTATTTAAAACAATGCAGATATTTTTTTTACCAGGGACTCACTTCTGAGCTATCTTCAATATCATTACTAAAGAATTTTCCGGTTGGGGTATTTTCATCTGTAAAAGTATGTTTTACAATAAAATTTGCAGCACTTTCAACCGTTCCGGGACCAGAATGATGATTGAAATCTGTTGCAGTATAACCCGGATCAATTGCATTTACTTTAAATGGCAAATCTTTCAGTTCATAAGCTAATGTAATTGTGTACGCGTTTAAAGCAGCTTTTGATGTAATATAACTCGTTGCTTTAAAATCATAATATTTCCAGCTCGGATCGCTGTGCAAAGTCAATGATCCTAGTCCCGAAGTGATATTGCTAATCCTTGGACTCTGAGATTTTTTAAGCAATTCTAAAAACGCCTGTGTAACGGTGATAACGCCAAAAAAGTTCGTGTCAAATACATTTTGAATATCGTTTATAGAAGTATTCGACGCATTTTGAGGAAATTCACCGCTTATTCCGGCATTGTTTATCAAAATATCCAGTTTACCTTGTTCATTTTCAACTATTTTCGCTGCTGCTAAAACTGATTCAGGCTTAGTAACATCTATTGCAATAGCTTTAATATTTTGAAAACCGTCTTTGTTTAATTCTTCTACAACCGCTTTTCCTTTTTCAAGATCACGTGTTCCTAAATAAACAAATAATCCTTTTTTTGAAAGTATTTTGGCCGTTTCCAACCCAATACTTCTGTTTGCTCCTGTAATTAATGCTGAGTTCATTTTTCTTATTTTTAAATTATTAAGCAAAGTTCCTTCGTTTAAAAATGAAATCATTTGCCATTTGGCAAAAAGCAACTTAGCGTATGTTTTTTCTGATTCGGCTCAACGAAGATTGTGTAATTCCCAGATAAGAAGCAACGTAAGACAATGGAACACGATTAACAATATTGGGATAAATTTCTAAAAACATCAAATATCGGGTAGTGGCATCTTCAGAAATTAAAGGGCTTCGTCTTTCTACTTTTTGTCTCAGTGCTTTCGAAATAAGTTTATGTACAATAGCATCCCAGCCAACAATAGTATCCGAAAGTTCCTGCCAGTCTTTTCTCGAAAAAATAAGAATTTTACAATCTGTAGTCGCCTGAACGTAAGCCGTAGAAGGAATTTCGTTCTCAAAACTTTCTAAATCGACAACCAGATTGTTCTCGTCAATAAAATATTTGGTAATTTCTTCACCTTTATTATTGTAATAACAAACGCGGACAATTCCCTCTAAAACAAAACCAACTTGTTGCGAAATTTTTCCGGCTTCAGAAAAATAGTCATCTTTTCGGAGTTCAAGTTCTGTGATTTTCTTTAAAATTAAATCAATTTGCTGCTGATTTAAACTTCCAAATTGCAATATGTAGTCAATGATTTCTTTCATACTGCAAGATAATCAAAGTTATTTTTATGGAATTTGTCATTTGGCAAAAAATAAAAGATAAGATTAGAATTTAGAAAATTTAATTTGTAAGAAAAAACTAAAATATTTCTTAAAGTGGTTTGAATGCATCATAACTTATTGTAAATTAGGTATTACTATAATTTTAAACACAGAAATCATGAAAAATAAAATCATTTTAGTCGTATCATTATTTGGATTTATAATATCGGCAAGCGCACAGAAAAAAATAGAAGTTACTGAATTGCCACAACCGGCACAGGAATTCCTGAAAAAACATTTTAGCAACACAAGTATCGATGTTGTAAAAAAAGATGCTGAACACGGCGAAAAAGGTTATGAAGTAAAACTAAAAGACGGAACAGAAGTGGAGTTCTGGAAAGATGGTTCTTACCGCGAAGTTGATGGCGGCGATAAACCAATTCCAACAGCTTTTATTCCACAATCTGTAAAGGATTATGTCGCTAAAAATCATCCAAACGAAAAAATTACGCATATTGATTACGGCCACAAAGATCTGGATGTTGATTTAACTAATAAAATTGATTTGGAATTTACGAAAGAAGGGAAAATTCTAAAAGATGAAAAAGACAAAGATTAGTTACAAAAAAAAGCTTCATTTTAATGAAGCTTTTTTTTGTTAAACGCGCAATGAACCTCGAAATCCTCTCGCAGCATAATACGAATCTGCGCCATTATGATACACAAAAACAGTGTTATACCTGAAATCTGAAAATATCGCCCCGCCAAGTTTTCTAACATCTGATGGCGTTTTAATCCAGCTTGAAGTTTTAGCATCAAATTTTCCGAGTTTTTGAAGCTCTTTGTATTCTTCTTCATTCAAAATTTCAATTCCCATTTCAGCAGCCATATTTACGGCACTGTCTTTTGGCTTGTTTTCTTTTCTTTTTTCGAGCGCTTCGTGGTCGTAACAAATACTTCTGCGACCTTTCGGACTTTCGGCAGCGCAATCGTAAAAAATATATTCGTCGGTCTTTTTATCGTAACCCACAACGTCTGGTTCCCCTTCGGTTCTTTCCATTTCGTCAAGCGACCATAATTTCTCCGCATTTGCTTCCAATTTTGCTTGAATTTTATCCCAATCAAGACCTTTATGGCGGCTCATGTTTTTCTCAAACCGTATTCTTAGCACTTCAAGTAAAGCTTCAGATGCTTCTGTTGATAATTTGTTTTTCATTTCTTTATATTTTTTGTTTGATGGTTTGTTTCAGGTTTCATGTTGTTACAAGTAGTCACGCTGAGCGAAGTCGAAACGCGCAATTTATGTTCTCATGTGTTTAAAAAAAGCAGCGTTTACTTTTGTCTGCTCACCATTTCATTAATCCAAATAGGCGCAAAAGGCGAAGTACAGCCTTTAGAAACCGGATAATCCCTAAAAATGCCTAATTTTTCACCTATATGGAGCGCGCGTTCCCGATATTCCGGATGATTGATTCCGATATTTGCCAAAGTATTATTCATTGTCCATTGCACCTCAGGAGCCGCTTCTGGCATTTCAGCTTCTAATCGGTCGAGAAGGGCAGGGAAGTCCAGAACATCAGGGTTTCTAACTACCGCACCGCTCGTAAGACTCCAGCCGGCACGTGCCTGCATTATATTTTTAGAATCCATCCATTCTTTACGAAACGTTTCATTTTCCGGGTAATTCCTGATCACATTGGTATACAGCCAATCTGCAACATGCGTAAATTTTTCAGATTTCACCAATTTGTTAAGTTCGTCAAGCGCTATTTTTTTTGGATCTATAATTAAAATAGCCAGAAAACGGGCATCGGTATTTTCTGTGTTCCAAAGTTCCAAAGCAAGTTCGTGGTTGGTTTTTATTTTTTTTGCCAATTCCCGAATATCTCCCATTTTCACACCAAACTGATTGTCTCCCGCACCAAATTTCTTATTATGAGCCATCATTTTTTCGTTGCTCAAAGATTTTAGCTGTGTAAGTATTTCTTTTGAGTTCATATTGAGAAGTTAGGAGTTAGAGGTTTCAGGTTTCACGTTGTCATAAAATTATAAAATATTTCTCTTGAGTTGATTAAAAATACGGTTTATACACATAGCCCTGTGTTTTCATATTAAGTGAAATGCCTTTTCAAACTATGAAATCTATGTTTCTATGTTTTTAAATATGTTTACATAGATTGCGCGCTTCGACTCGCTCAGCGTGACAACCTCAAACCTGAAACCTCAAACCTGAAACTAAACATTAAACTACAACAACTTTTTTATCTGCAGGTCTGAAATACCAGGAAGTTACAGTTAAAACAATTAATAATATTGGACCGAAAAGTTCCTTAGCGCCATCTCCGCAAGCCAAATGTGAAAAAACCGCACCCGACATTGCAAAAAAGAAGCCTGCATAAGCCCATTCTTTCAATAACGGAAACTTAGGGATTAGAATTGCAATAACACCCAAAATTTTCCAAATGCCAAGCAACGTCAAAAAATAAAGCGGATAACCCAGATGTTTCATCATATCTGCTTCTTCCTTCATTTTTATTATCTGAACAATTCCGGTTGAAGTCATTCCTAATGCAAGCCAAATTGTTGCAATCCAGTACATAATTTTATTTCTTTTTGTCATGATATTTAATTTTTAAATTTGTTGAGTTTTTTAAACATAAAACATAGATTTCATACTTATGTGTTTTATTTTGAGTGAAATGTCTTTATACGCTCCAAGAAGCTATATTTCTATGTGTTTAAAACTGCTTTTACATAAATTGCGCGCACTTACTCAGCGTGACAACCTGAAACCTGAAACTTAAAACTTTTAACCTTTAACTATTTTCCCAACTACCTCTTGTAAACGATTGTGCGCCATATTAAGTCCGTATTCAAAAGGTAATTTTAGCATTTGATCTCTCAAATCTGGTGATTTATAGACAATTTGCATTGTTAATTTGCTTGTTTCCTCTGTCAGTTTTTCAAATTCTAAAAATTCAAGCTGAACAGCAAAAGGAGCGTTTTCCATTTCAAAAGTTCTGATGATTCTTTCGTTTAGAGTAAATTCATGAATCGTTCCGTTTGCTTTAAAAACTACATTTCCGTTTGGGTCAGAAGTTTCAAACTCATAACCACCGTGTTTTTTGTTTTCGAGTTTCAATACTTTGGTTCCCATCCATTGTGCTACAATTTCAGGCTCGGCATAAGCCTTAAAAAGCAAATCTAGAGGCAAATCAAATTCCCTGGTAATTACAAGATCCTGCTTGTCGTTTTCAGCTTTTATTTTTGTTTTTTGTTCCATAATTAATCTATTTTTTAGGTTGATAGTTTTTCATGATACTTTCTAACTTATTAAATCGGTCGTCCCACATTTTGCGGAAAGGCTCAATGAAATCGGCAATTTCTTTCATTTTTTTTGCATTAAGATGATAGTAAATTTCTCTTCCGTTTTGCTGTTGTTCCAATAATTCACATTCTGTTAGTATCTGAATGTGTTTTGAAATCGTTTGTCTCGACGATTCAAAGTTCTCCGCAATAGAGCCCGGGGTCATGGCCTGTATGGCAACCAAACTCAATATTGCCCTACGCGTGGGATCGGCAATAGCCTGAAATACATCTCTACGAATTTCCATTTATGCAGTTATTTGACTGCAAATATAGCGCAGTTATTTGACTGCACAAAATTTTTTAATTAAAAAATTAAAAACCTATCGTAATGTAAGTATGGTATTTATGTATTTTTTGAAGAATTAATACATCGAATTGATTCGAATGCTGGCTTTAATCAATGCCAAACCTTTAATAGTGCTGATATGCAAATCTTTAGACTCACGGTGCTTGTTTTCTGAAACCAGCTTAACAAAATCTTCTGCTTTATCTGATTTCTGGATCCACCTTAGCATCACAAATTCATCTTCATCATCGTTTATTAATGTTATAAGGTACATTTCGCCCCAATAAATATTTTCGATTGTGGCAGTAATTTTTTTATATATAATAATGTCTCCTGATTTTAACAATGGGTACATGCTGTCGCTGCTGGCATAAATGGCTCCGTCACATTTTGGGAGGTTTGGAATTGTAATATGACTAATAGGACTTTCGGTATTGTCGTCACTAAATAAAATTTCTGCTGATTTTAGTATTTTAATATCATAAAGCGGAACTTTTTGCAGGGGCACATTTGGTTTTGATTTTAAGAATGGTTCTCGTGGCTCATTTACAAAATTTACGATCGAATTTTCTTCATAAGGACTACAAATTATCATATCACCCTTGCCTGTAAGTAACCATACCGGATCAAGTTCTAAACAATTGTCTAATATTTTATTCAGGACGTTTTCCCCAAGAGTGCCGTTTCTTTTTAATTGTGTTGCTAAATAACCATTAGACAAGCCATTATCTTTTTCAAATCTGGTTGGTTTAATACCTTTATATTCAAGGTATTGATAAAATCTTTCAATTGCTTTCATAAAATATATAAGAAATAGTTTACTTTTTTTATTGCTTTTATAAACTATAGTTTATATATTTGTTCTTACAACAGGAACAAAATAAGCAATGGACAAAGAAACGAAAAAGAAAAATACTTACAACAAAGAAATCCTTAATCGTATCAAAGAAAAGTATGGAATTTCGAAAAGATTCATCACAATGAGCCTTTCAGGAGACCGAAAAAGTGAAATGACAGATAAAATTAGAAAGGATTATAAAAAAATGGACATTGCAATACTAACACTTTTAAAAACTTTATAGTTTCTATTATTTTATTCAGGTAGTATTGTAGTGATTTCAATATGATAATAAGAATAAGGCTTTTATTATAAAATTTTTAGTGATAAAAGTCAAGTCTAATAAAAACTTACAGGCTAATTTCAGCACATCCTCACTATAAAAATAGCAGTAAATGGAAGTAAAGATCACGCAGATAAAAGATAAAGCAAAATATGAAATCAACGGAAAACTAATTTATAAAGATCAGTTAGGTAATTGGCAATGCTACGATGAACTTTTGCAAATAGAAAAAGAAGCTTTTAAAAAACTTGCCGGAGTACGGTTTAATGATCCAAGTGTCAAAAAAAAATAACATACAGCTTTCTAATATTAAGAGTCTATTAGTTAATTAAGTTGTTAATTGGATGAGTATTCCGCATACTTACTCATCTGTAAACCTCCAAAATAATTTGTTTTGGAGGTTATTTTTTTTCTAAAATCAATTTCTTTACATATTCCATTTCAGTATCATAGCCATTTAAATATTCTTTAATTGCTGGCTGTACTGCATAATCCGGGAGTACGCCGTGACCAAACGGAATTTCGAAGTTTTTATCTTCGATAACAAATTTACAAAGCGGAATTCTACCCATTATTTTTGAGTTAGGAAGTGTAAATTTCAGGAAACTTCCACTTGAATTTCCATAATAACCGCCGCCGGTTTCTTCACCAATATATTTTGCATTTGTATAATTTTTAGCCAGAGCTGCAAATTCAGATCCACCTGAAAAAGTTAGTCCGCTAATTAAGATGTAAATATCACCTTTAAAATTATTTGCATTTGGTTTTTCTCCAATATAATGCCCGTTTGAATTTAAAAACCTGCCATCTTTAGATTGATAAAAATCTTCCTGGAGTTCTTTAATCAAAACCTCTTTTTGGCCTTTGTAATCAGTGTATTCTAAGAAAGTGTAAGTAAAGGCGGGCACTTCAACATATTTGTATTTGGTATATTCCTGATTGATCAAGTATGATAATAAGTGATCTTCCATTCCTTGTTCACCGCCTTCGTTTCTTCGGATATCAATAATTAAATGTTTGATTTTTTGATTAGAAATCGCTGTGAAATTATTAGCCAAAAAATCCTGAAATCCTTTCCGTTTATCTTTAAAATTATTCAGATTAAAAGTATTTACCGTTAAAATTGCTGTGCTTGTTTTTTCATCAATTGCAAATGTTGCGGCTTCTTTATAATCGTAATTGGGAATTGCTGCTGTTGTATTTTTATAGAAATTTGTAAAATCTTTATAATTGAGTGTTGGAATATTATTTAAAACCGTTTTTTGATTGTTTTGAGGATCAGTTAATTCTAGACTAAAGATTTTGTTTGAATAGTAATAACGGGTATAATATCTGGAAAAAGCTTTTTCTATCCAACGATATTTACTTGTAACATTATAACCGTCAGCGGGTTCTATACTTAAAAAATAATTTAAAATGTTATCAATATTTTCTCCGTTAATTTTAGAAATCTGTAAACCTTTTGTTTTGTGATTTTCTATGTCATTAATCAGGTATACTTTTTTGTCGAGAATTTTTACGCAAAAGGGCAGGTAAGTGCCGTTTTGTTTTAAATAAACATTGGTTTCATCAGAAAGCCTGATGTTGCAATGTCCTTCTTTTGTAAAAGCAACAACTGGCGCCAGAATTCTGTAGAAATCAAGCGCGTTCATGTTGGCTTTTATTTTGCTTTTTTGAAGATTGCAAATGCTGTCAAACTGGATTCTTGAACTGTACCAAAGCCCAATTTTAGTTTCGTAATACGCATTTTGCAAAATATTAAAATCCTGAATAAGGGCAGCATAACTCAGTTTTTTAAGGTTTTTTGAAATCTCCTCAAATACAATAGAAAATTTTCCCTGTTCAGAATTTGTTTTTTCATCCAATGGTTTTATCGAAAGTGAAAATGCTTCTGAATTCTCCGGAGAAAAAACAATTTTTTCAGGACCAAACATTCCGTTTGGCGAATCGATTTCCTGAATTATTTTTCCGTTTTTATCTTTCAGAGAAACAACAAGATCTATTCCTTGCTGCGTTGCAATAATAGAATAATACGTATCTTTTTTTAGATTGAAATTAAAATTTTGCTCTTCATTTTTTTTAATAACCAAATCATTTACAGAACGATTTAACTTCAGTACCGTTGCTTTATTTTGCGCAGATAACGAACCTGTTATACACAAAAAAGCAACAAAAAATATAAAAGATTTTCTGATCATTTGAAAAGTTAATTATATGAAAATGTTATTGTTAAAAACGATAAATAAGCTGCATTTGCGTAAATAAATTACAAATGAATAGAAATTAAACACCATTTATTTCAGGACAATTCTCTTTCCTTCTTGTGCAGCTTTATAAATAGCATTAATTATTCTAATATCTTTAATTCCCTCTTCGCCGGTAATATGATTGGGTAATTTTTTATTTTCGATTAGTACTTTACAAATTTCATCAAGCTGTGTTTTCTGCTGATTTATTACCGGAAATTTTAGTTCTTTTTCAGATGTTTTACCCACAAAAGGCCCATAACTCAACGCAGGACTCATTTGGAAGAAACCTTCATCTGCAGAAGCGTAAAACCTGTCGACATAAAAACCACAAGAAGTATTGCAATTTGCAACCGCACCACTCGGAAATTCCATTTGCCAGCTGATACTTTCTTCAGTTTCAGAAAATCGGTCTTTGTCGTTTATTGTCCCAAATTGAGCCGTTACAGCGATTGGTTCTTCGCCCAAAACATAACGCGCACTTTGAATGCAGTAAATTCCTAAATCCATCAACGGGCCTCCGCCGGATAATTTTTTAGTCAATCGCCATTCATTTCGGTCATTTTTATCGACTTTAGTTTTGCTTAGCGTATCGTAGGTTTTATATCCTAATGAAGCCTCGATAAAACGAATTTGCCCGAAAACTTTATTTTGTCCTAATCGCTTCAATTCTAAATGATAAGGTTCATAATGCAAACGATAACCAATTGCCAGCTGCACATTCGCATCATTACAGGCTTTGATCATTTCTTCACATTCTTTTACATTAACAGCCATTGGTTTTTCAGTAATAACGTGTTTTCCGGCTTTTGCTGACCTTATAACAAATTCTTTGTGCAAACCATTTGGCGTGACCACATAAACCAAATCAATATCCTTATTTTTAACTATTTCATCAAAATTTTGATAGTTATAAATATTTTTTTCAGGGATATTATATTGCTTCTTCCATTTTTCAGCTTTAGATGGTGTTCCCGTAACAATTCCGGCAAGAGTGCAATATTCGGAAACTTCAATACCTTTTGCCAGTAATTCAGAATAAGTACCTAAGCCGCAAAGCGCAATGTTTATTTTTTTGCCTGTATATGTTTTCTTTTCGTTTTCCGGCAGTTCTAAAAAGGAGGGAAGCGTGGTTAAAACTACCGAAGCGCCAACACCAACGCCAAATTTATTTACAAAAGAACGTCTTGAAATTTTTTCCATAAAGTTTACTTTTAAATTAGAGATCAATTTATTAGTATGCTTTTTGTTAAAATGTTACATATTATATTCTAAAACTGTTTAGGCTTTAGATTTTGTGCTGCAAGTGAGGCAATTTCTTTAATTCTGTTTTGTCTCGTTTCAGGACGTTTAGCAAGAACAATCCATTGCAAAATGCCTTTTTTAACTGATTTACTTAAGCTCATAAAAAAATCTTTTGAACCCTGATTTGCCTCAAATTCTTTTTCGAGATCTTCAGGAATTGTTAACTCTTCCACTTCATCAAGAATGATCCACGAACCATTTTCTTTGGCTTTTTCAATGATTTCATAACCTGCGTTTTGCATTAATCCATCCTGAATTAATCGCTCAATTTTTGCCTTATTTATTTTAGACCAAACGCTATTGGGTTTTCTTTTGGTAAAAAACTGAATAAAAGCATCATCACCAATTGATTTTCTCGTGCTGTCAATCCATCCAAAACAAAGCGCCTCATCAACGGCATCACTCCAGTTAATGGTGGGTTTGTTGGCTTGTTTTTTATAACAAATAAGCCAAATCGATTGTTTTGAGTTATGGTTTTCCTGTAACCATTCTCTCCAATCCTTTTGGCTTGTTGGATAAAAAGTCTCTTTGTCAGTCTGTTGCATAACTTTATAATTTAAAAGTTGATACAGCAAAGTTAAAGTAAGGTTATGACAACCGTGTGTCAGCAGTAAAAAAACTTATTTTGCAAGAGCATATAAAATATATTCTCCGTGGTTTGAAACGCCTTTTTCTAACGCAATAAAACCTTTCTTTTCATAGAATTTTATAGCCTTCTCATTCTTCACCAAGCACTTCAATTTTACGGGAGAATTCATAATTTTAATGGCTTCATCGAGCAATATTGAACCAATATTTTGATGCTGATAATTTTCGTCAATATATAAATGATGAATAAAATTATCTGCCATCCAGAGCGAAATAAAACCAACTGGTCTTTTATTCAAAACAGCAACTAAAACAAATTCTCCTTCGGTTTCGCGATCAAAATCAGTTAATTTATAATCAACAACATCTTCTAACCAATAAAAAGTTTTTCGACGCACTTCAAGAAATATCCTTTGTAAATCAGGAATATGATTTTTATTCTTCTCAAAAATCTGAATCATTTTGTTTTCTTTATTGATGATAACAAATTACTCCTTTTTTTCGATTTTAAACTTTACAATACTATTAAATTTAGTAAGCTTCGTCAAATTTTTAAACTTTGACAAAGCTCTTGCTCAACATAACAAAGGTTTTTATTTCACGCAGATTTTAAAAAGATTTAAGCAGATTTAAATTAAATCTGCTCAGTCTGCAAAATCTGCGTCAAAAAGAATTTAGTTCCCGTCAGGCAATCTGTCTGCGTCACTTTTCTTGCGGTTAAAGCGATATATTACCGTAAGGTTCAAATATCTGCCTTGTGATTTAAATTCAGATTCTAAATAATATAGATCTGTAGTAGTTTTTTCTTTACTAATTTGAGAGTTAAACAAGTTGTTTACATTTAAAGTTACAGACATTTTATCTTCAAGAAAATCTCTGCTCAAGCCCAGATTAGAGCTGTATTGACGTTCTGTCAAAGTTTGAACACCCTGATTTTTTCCTGTGTATCTAAAACTAAATTCGCCCGAAATAATTTTAGGAAATTTAATTACAGATCTAAAATTGGACAACCAGGTTTGATCTTCGGCATTATACGATACATTTTCATAAGTTCCCTGCTGTTTGAATTTGTAGTAATTAAAATCTGCAGACAATCTTAACCATTTTGTCGGGCTATAAGTTGCCGAAACTTCTGCGCCATAACGGTCTTCGGTATCCAGATTTACAGGCGTGCTTATAAAATAATTCTCATTTGTACGTTCTAAAATGTACACAAAAAAGTTAGTTGTATGCTGATAATAAACAGATGGATTAATGCTGAATTTTCCCGGTTTTGCCAGAACTGTAAGCTCAAATGAATTGGTAAACATTGGATTTAAATCCGGATTTCCTACTGTTAAGTTTCTCAAATCTGAAAGTCCTGAAAACGGATTCAATTGCCAAAATCTTGGTCGGTTAATACGTTTGCTGTAACTTAATTGTAAATCTGTTTTTTCGGTTAAATTATAAACCAAATGCACCGTTGGAAACAAATTAATGTAGTTTTTAGAATTACTGAAAGTGTTTTTGGCGTCAGCAATTTTAATATCTGACAATTCAGATCTTAATCCCAGTAAATAATTGAACTTTTTAATTTTGCTTCCAAACTGAAAATAAGCACTATAAAGATTTTCGTCATATTTTAATTTATTGGTAAATTGGTCCTGCTGAATATCATCAAGAATAGTGTGATAATCGCTTCGCAAGGCGCGTAAATCACTTCGAATTCCCATTTCAATTTTAGAATGTTCGCTTATCGGATTCACAAAATCTGACTTTATAAAAATATCATTGCTGCTTTCAATATCTCTCGAATATAAGTTAGAAATTTCCGGCTGCTGAGGATAAACTTTCTGTTGGTCAATATATTGATTTTCATCGTCGTTCCAAAAATCATATTGCAAGCTTGTTGTCCATTTTTTTTCCTTTTTTTCGAATGTTTTTACATAGTTCAATTCCAATGCATTGTAATATTGTGGCTCTTTGTAGTTTTCAGATCTCGAAATAATACTATCTGTCACGTTCCCTGCATTCGAATAATTATAGGTGTAACTTCTTTTGCTGTTGTTATCATTTTTTGAGCGATAATAACTTCCTGTCAGCGTATTTTTTTCGTTAATATAATAGTCGCCGCCAACATAAATATTGTAACCACTATTTGTTCTTTTACTATTTTCAAATTGATTCAAAATTGTGGTTAAATCATTAGTATCATTAGTTTGAAATTGCTTGTTTGTCGAATAAATATCAAAATAACGGTATCCTATATTCGAAAAAAGATTCACTTTCTCTGTTTTATAACTCACATTTGCATTCAGATTTTGATTTGCCGGCGTACCAATACTAGCCTGAAGCGAACCATTAAAACCCTGCATACTATTCTTTTTCATGATAATATTAATGATTCCTGCGCCTCCCTGAGCTTCATAAGCTGCAGAAGGATTGGTGATTACTTCGACCTTTTCAATATTGGCCGATGAAATTTGAGACAAACCATTATTGGCGGTTAACATCGAAGGTTTTCCGTTGATTAAAACTGTAACACTGCTGTTTCCTCTAAGGCTGATTACACCCGCAACATCCACATTTACAGACGGAACGTTGTTTAGAATATCATTGGCAGAGCCACCTCTCGAGAGAATGTCCTTGCCGACATTAAAAACTTTTTTGTCCAGTTTTAATTCTACAGCTGATTTTTCTGCAACAACATTTACTTCATTTAATTGATTGATATTTTCTTCCAAAACAATATCTTTTACCAAATCTTTATTCAATTGAAAATCGTTGATTGTAAATGTTTTATATGACATAAATTTAACCTTTAGTTGATAATTTCCTGAAATGCTTTTCAGCAGATAATTCCCGTCAATATCTGTAGAAATTTCTTTTTTTGTTTGAGGAGAAGATAAAATAACCGTAGCGTAGGGAAGTGGCTGATTGGTTTTTGAATCTGTGATTTTTCCTTTAATTGTAAACTCTGTTGATTGCGCCATAGTCGTAAATCCGAAAAGCAAAATCATTAGTAATGCGAACTGTTTCATTTTTGATTGGTTTTATAATTTTGAGCAAAACTCAAGATTATTTCCACTCAAAAAAGGAGAAGATGCCACAACGGCTATTATCGACTATAAAGGGGTGAAAAACTGCCATAAACCTCGTTTAACACCATTTTTTGCCTGTTCATGTCTTTTTTTAGCATGTTTGTCGACACCATTTTTGTCTTTGCAAATAAAGAGTAACTTTGACTTCATGACACCATTCGAAAAACTATTAAATTTCTCTACAGCTCACAGACTGACTGCACACTTGATTTTCTGGATGTTTATTTTTATCATGTTTTTTAGTGATAACACATCCTCTGATCCTCAGGAATTACACATAGACATCTTATATAGATTGTATTACGAGATATTTTCCATCACATCGGCGTATTTTTTGGCCTATAGAATTTTACCTCGTTTAATGGCACCCCAAAAACATACATGGGTTTGGATTGAATTTGTTGTAATATCGTATTTGATTTCTGTAGTGGCCAGAATAACAATGATTTATATTTTAGAGCCTTTTATACGAAAACCGCCCTTTGACCAGGAATCTTTAACAGAAATCCTAACCGATTTGCCAACCTTGTTTGGATCTTATTTTCTACATATCTTTTCGCTATCGATGTTTTTTATTTTTATAAAACTGATAAAAGACCAGTATTTGATTCAGAAAAAGTCTTTATTGCTTGAAAAACAAAAGGCAGAAACTGAATTAAAGATTTTAAAAGCACAGTTAAATCCTCATTTCCTGTTCAATACACTTAATAATATTTATTCGCTTTCGATTATAAATTCGCCTATTACCTCAAAATCAATTGCGGTTTTATCTGAAATTTTAGATTGTATTTTGTACCGATGCAGCAGCACTTATGTACCAATTTCTCAGGAAATTACATTGATTAATAATTATATTTCACTGGAAAAATTGAGATATGACGAACGTTTAAGTGTAATTTTCAATCATAAAGTGGATCAAAATGGTGAAATTGCACCATTAATTTTGCTTTCTTTGGTCGAAAATGCTTTTAAACACGGAGCAGGCGAAGACACAGCGTCTCCCATTATTGAAATTGACCTGAAACTCATCAATAATAATTTTGAATTTATTATCAAAAACAGCATCAATCAATTTGATACCCAGACAGAAAGCGGAAAAATCGGACTGAACAACATCATTCAGCAGCTTGATAAAATTTATCCTGATCATTATACTTTTGATATTATTAAAACAGAAAAAGATTTTACTGCCCATTTAAAAATAAACCTCGTAAACGAATAAATTAAACTTAAAAATGAAGATAAAATGTTTATTGGTCGACGATGAACCCTTAGCAATAAGTTTACTGCAAAATCATATCAGTAAATTAGACTATCTTGAAGTTGTAGGTACTTGTTCAAATGCCTTAAAAGCTGCCGAAGTATTGAGAACAACGCCTGTGGATCTTCTGTTTCTCGATATTAAAATGCCACAAATTACCGGAATCGACTTTTTAAAAACATTAAGAAACCCGCCGGCAGTTATTTTTACAACCGCTTATCGCGAATATGCCTTAGAAAGCTACGAACTCGATATTGTAGATTATCTTTTAAAACCTATTACTTTCGATCGGTTTTTTAAAGCCACAGATCGTTATTTGCGAATAAGTGCGCCAGTAAACACTAAGGTAATTACGCCTTCGCAGGAAGATTTTATTTATATCAAAAATGGTTCAAAGTTTAATAAAATCAATATTGACAGTATTTTGTACATCGAAAGCGTAAAAGATTACATTGTAATTCATCAAAAAGAAAATGTAAATCTAACCGCGAAATATAAAATCAGTGATATTGAAATTGAATTGCAGGATAAAAATTTCCTGAGAATTCATCGTTCGTTTATCATCAACTTAAAAAATATTACAGCTTTTACCGCTTATGATGTGGAGTTTGGAACTATAGAAATTCCTATTGGCGCCAGTTACAAAGAATATGCTTTTAAAATTTTAAAAGGATAAAATAAAAAAAACTCCTTAAGTGGTTAATTTAAGGAGTTTACATGTTTACATTTAAAGTATACTTTTAATTATATTTTATCGAGAGTCACTTTCATTTCCTTACTATCTAATATTAATTTATCATCAGTAATAGTACTTTCACACGGATACGGGGTTCCTGTTTCATCTTTAATTATTAATTTTTTTCCGCCATTTGTCAGCGCAAAAGTGCCATCTGTTATTTCTCTTTGCAAAAATCCAGTTACATGTCCGTCTTTTGTAAAAGTTAGAGTTCCATTAGCTAAAATTTCATTTTTTAAAGAATCAGAAAGGGGTGTTTTTGCTTCAACAGCGGTAACTTTCCAGGAATTCACCAGTTTGTTACGCCCTTTGCACGATACTATTAATATAGCCAATAATGCAATCCCAAAGATAAATAAGTTAGATTTTTTCATGATTTTGTGATTAAAGTTAGACCACAGAAAATTACGAAAATATTTTTAATTAAAAATCTAAAAATCAAATATTTATAAAAATAAGTAAAGATTAGCCTTACAATTCATTTTAGATTTCTGATTTTAGGATTTAGATTTTGAATTAGTCTTTAAACGAATTTTGAACCTTTGAGAGTTTAAAAAAAACTCAAAACCTTAGCAACTTTGTATCTTAGAAACTTAGTTAAGGGTCAAAGCACCCAAAATCTCCTCATACATAAACGGTCCTCCGGGATATTTGGCTGTGTAATCAAGATTTAACCAAACCTGACCGCGTTCGTCAATATGATAATGTAGTTTTTGCTTGTAACTTTCTTTTGGAAAAAGCACATTCTTTACTAAATAATTAACCTTTTCCAAATCGATTAAAGAACCAATTAGTATTTCAGGGTAAATATGTCCTTTGGTATGAATTAATCTCGGAGTTCCGCCAATGGAGCGAATTGCCGCCGCCATCAAAATAGAGTGATCGTCGCAATCACCCGAAAAATATTCTAAAGATTCGCTGGCCGTTGCAATATAGTCGCCTTCTTTTGGGTCGTTTACATAATTCCAGCGACTGTTTATCTCTTTAAAAACAGCAAAACACTGAATTGTTGTTCTGTAATCCGAATATCCTTTTATGCCTTTAAAATGCTTTGTAGTAGCCATAATCGCGAAGTTTCGAACCTTTGGGTTTTGGTACTCAATAGCACTAAGAATCAATGACTTATTTGGAAAAGGAAGCAGTTTTGCCACAATAATATCCTGCGGATACGGATTGTCTGACATCGTATAAATCATCGAATTATAATCTTCAGAAATTTCATTGAAACCATAATTTCCTATGACCGATCCGTAAACCAAAACCAATAAATAAACTGCAATACAAACAATTATGATCGTTCGTAAAAGCATTAGTAAAAAGAAAACAGCAACAAAAAGAAATAAAAAGATAAAAATACGATCTAAATTGAATGCCCATTCTAAATCGATAAGATTTTGATGTACAATGATAAAAATTGGTATCGTTATCAAAAGACTCAAAACGCTAATAATAATCCTGTCCCAGGGTGATTTCACCTGTAATTTGGATTTTAATTGCGGAAAGTCAATTTTAGGAAATTTTATCATAAGAATTAAAAGCAGTTTTTACAGCGCTTTTACCGTTTCAACAAAAGTACTTTTTTTATCAATAATTCCCAGATCAAATAATTGATTTTGAATTTTATCAAATGCTTTTTCATTTAAATGTTTTTGCGACCATTGTGTCAGTTTTAACCATTCCTGAATGTCTTCGAGTTTTTGGTTAAAAAGATCGGCTAATGTTTTGTCAATGTCCGGAATCTGGGCAAAGTCATGGGTTGTTTTATTGATGATTTCCAAAATTTTCTCGACAGCCTTTGGATTTTTCTTCAAAAATTCGTCGCGAACCGTAATTACAAAAGAAGGCCACGGAGTAGGGCAGTCGCCAACACGTCTAAAAATTCCCTGATCGACAAGTGGTTTTGTCATAAAATGTTCCCACATAAAATAGTCGGCGGTTCTGTTTGTCAAAGCTTCGACAGCGCCATCAATCGTATTTACGATTTCAAATTGCAAATTATCCGTTTCCCAACCTTGATTATTGGCATTTACATACGCCATTAATTCTGATCCGGAACCTTTTCTGGAAATGGCAACTTTTTTATTTTCAAGGTCTTTTATAGTTTCGAAATCAGATCTTGCGGCCACGTGAATTCCCCAGATCAAAGGAGACTGCACATAAATCTGAACAATTTTACTTGGGTTTCCAGCAATAATATCTTTTACGATTCCTTCTGTCAAAATAACCGCAATATCAGCTTCACCATCACGAAGCATCTGACACATTTTACCGGTTCCTTCGGGAATATTAGTCCATTGCAAATCAATGTTTTCAGCTTCAAATTCGCCATTTTCGATGCATATACGCCATGGCAAATTGAAGTGTTCTGGAACACCTACAATTTTTACAGTTTTCATTAGTTTAAGTTTAAGTTAAGTTGTTGGGTATGCGTATTATAAGTTTGTTTGTCGTTTGTTTAGTTTTTTAATAAATCTGTTCTGTGTTTTTCTGAAATACAAGGTTCCGCATATTCTATAACCGCCAGCGATTCATATTCGTCTAAAAGACTTTTTACAATAGAATAATCAACGCTTTTAATAATTTCTGCAGCCAGAAAAGTATCATTTAAAGCTTCTGAAACACAATTAATTGACTTTAATTTTTCTCTGATGATTTCTTTGTCAAAATCTTCCTGCAAAATCAAAATCTGAACAATCGAATTTCCTGAATTTTCTATTGTTTCCTTATGAATAAATAATTTTTCATCTTCATCATATTCGGCACGAAAAATATCGTCTGTCGCGATCAAAGGTCCGAAAAACGGAATGTTGTCGAGTTTGTAATATCCTTTCTCTTCGTCAATAACTTCAGCCCACATGGTTTCTGAAACGATTTCCTCTAAGTAAGTACTGTAATATTTAAATAGTATTTTTTTATGTGTTTCTGCCATTCTCTACTTTAATTTTTTGCTTTTAGTGAAGATATTACAATTCGATAACCATCAGGATCCTGAAACATGTGTCCATTTTCATTCCAATACGGATTAATTGCTTTTATCTTTGGAATATTATTATCATAAAATCTGCTTAGCAACATATTGTATTCACTAATTGTCACCGGATAAAGAACTATAATATCATCTTCATCAAACTTATGATTTGCTTTTGTTTCTGATTGTGTGAATTCGAAGTGCCAGTCTAAATCTGATTTACCAATAAAAACGCCATCATAATTATTATGTTTTTGAAAACCGCCTAATCGTTCAAATCCAAGAATATTGACATAAAACTCTTCAATTTTCTTTAAATCATCTGTATGTCGTGCAACTCTTAAAACCATATTTAAATTTCGTTTTTACCAGAATTATCTAATTCTAAGATCGTAATTGCTTGATATGATGCTCCAAATGATCCACATAATCTATCATTAAAAATTTTAAATCGATTATGGATTCATCACTCAGAATAATTTTATAATCTAAAGCCTTATTATCAACAGATTTCATAAGTCTGACAATTTGTTTGTTTATAGCAAGCCAAAGTTGTGTCAAATCCTGAATATCCATCGTTTGATATTGATTTAAATTTACTAAATCTATTTGATTATACGGTCTGTGGCGGTAAGGTTTTTCCAGATAATTAATTTCTGTAAACCGAACCAGATTGTGGATTCCGGAATCAACTAAATGTCCAAGAATTTCTTTTTTAGACCATTTTCCCGGAATTTTAGCTTCTAAAATAATAGAATCAATTGTTGGAAAATAACCTGCATTTTCAGCCAGTAATTGTTCAAATCTAAGAATTGAATCTTTCATAAATTACCTAAATTTCTAAATTTATTTACCAGCCAGTTTATTCAAAGTATAAGCAATTAACTCATCAACAGCTTTATACGGATCTTCACTAAAAGTTCCCGAAGCACGATTGGCAATAATAGCATTTAATGATAATGCATTATGCCCCAAAAGCGCCGAAAGTCCATAAATAGCTGCTGTTTCCATTTCTAAATTGGTAATTCTGGTTTCATTAAAAGTAAAATTATCCATTTTATTATTTAATTCTTCATCCTGAATATTCAAACGTAAAACACGCCCTTGCGGACCATAAAATCCTCCTGCTGTAGCAGTAATTCCTTTAAAAATTTTGTCAGATTCGATAATTTTTTCTAAAGCTTCAGAACATGAAATCGCATAAGGTTTTCCTTTTCGGATATCCCAATTCGTGTGCGTCACAAAAGCATCTTCAATCGCGGCATTCGAAACTTCATCGATTAAATAGGAGCGAAGCATATTGTCTAATCCTAGTCCGTATTTTGACATTATAAAACTATCTACCGGAATATCAGCCTGTAAAGAACCCGAAGTTCCAATTCGGATAATATTTAATGAAGTTAGATTTTCTTTTGGCTCACGCGTTTTTAAATCAATATTTACCAAAGCATCTAATTCATTTAAAACAATATCAATGTTATCCGGGCCAATTCCCGTTGACATTACCGAGATTCTTTTTCCTTTATAAATTCCCGTTTGGGTTTTAAATTCTCTTTTTTGCGTAGAATATTCAATCGAATCAAAAAACTGAGTAATTTTTTCTACTCGATTTTGATCTCCTACAAATATTATATCGTGTGCAATATGTTCAGGACGAAGGTTTAAGTGATAAACACTCCCATCCGGATTAAGTATTAATTCTGAATTTTGTATCATTTCTTTTTAGGTACTAAGGTTGTGAGGTGCAAAGGTTTTCTAACTTCAAGAACAACTTGAAACTAAAAAAACATTTCATCCTCCAACTCTTTTTGTTTTAAATCCTTTTTCTTTTAAAATAGCCATAATTTTGTCACGATAATCACCCTGAATGATGATCGAATCGTCTTTAAATGTGCCGCCAACGCTGAGTTTGGTTTTAATTTCTTTTGCAAGAAGTTTAAAATCTTCGTCAGATCCTTCGTAACCCTCGATTATGGTCGTTGCTTTTCCTTTTCGCTTTTCAAATTTGCAAATCATGGGTTCTTTCTGAATATAAAGAACATGATCTTCCTGCTGAACTTCTTCTGGCTCATTTGATTCTACGTGATCCGGAAATAAATTTTTTAATTGATCTTGTAAATCCATAATTTTTTAATTCTAAAAAATAAATTACAATGTTGTAGTTTTTAAAAATCAAATTCCAAATTCCAATAATTAAGCTTTGGAATTTGGAATTTTATCCCGAGGCTTCGGGAGGAATTTAATTTACGGTTTATTTTTTAATCAGACCTAAGTCTACTAAACGCTCGTATAAATAATCTCCTGCTGTAATATCTTCAAATTTCTTAGGATTCTCAGCGTCAATACAGTTTTCAAGGCAATCCAAACGCATATCGCTTACCGGATGCATAAAAAATGGAACTGAATAACGAGACGTTCCCCATAATTCTCTTGGCGGGTTTACCACCTGGTGAATTGTTGATTTTAGTTTGTTGTTGGTATGTCTTGACAACATATCACCAACGTTAATTACCAATTCATCATCTTCTGCGATGGCGTCAATCCAGTCACCATTATGATTTTGAACTTGTAATCCTTTACCTTGCGCACCCATTAATAAGGTAATCAGGTTGATATCTCCGTGAGCTGCGGCACGAATAGCGTTTTCCGGCTCAGAAGTAATTGGCGGATAATGGATTGGTCTTAAAATAGAGTTTCCTTCTTTTGCATACTGATCAAAATAAAACTCATCTAAACCTAAATGCAAAGCCAGGGCTCTCAATACATAAATACCTGTTTTTTCAAGCATTTGATACGCTTCTTTACCAACGGCATTAAAATGTGGCAACTCCTTAACTTCAACATTTTCAGGGTATTCTGAAGCGTATTTTGAATCTTTGTCAACATACTGCCCAAAATGCCAGAATTCTTTTAAATCTCCCTCTTTGCGTCCTTTAGCATGCTCTTTTCCAAAAGAAACATAACCTCTTTGACCGCCTATTCCGGGAATTTCATAATTATGCTTAGTTTCTACTGGCAAAGCGAAGAATTTTCTAATCTCGCCATAAAGTTCGTCTACCAACTGATCATTCAAAAAATGACCTTTTAGGGCTACGAAGCCAATGTTTTCAAATGCACTGCCGATTTCATTTACAAATTTTTGTTTACGTTTCGGGTCGTCCGAAAGGAAATCACGTAAGTCTACACTAGGAATGTTTTGCATACTTTACATTTTTTATTAAAAAGAACAAGGATTTGAAAATCCTTACAATAACAAAGGTAGAGAATATTTTAGATTTGAATTTTAAAAATTAATTAAAAGTTGACTCGAAATGTAATAATTTAACCTAATAAATGTTTTTTCGAACAGATTAATTATTTACCTAAAAGGAATTTATTCTCTCTAATTTACCTATTTTTATCGCTAATAAATTCATGTCTTTAAATAATAATTATTTAACAAATACTGTTAAAATTGTTATATTTTTATATATTTGAAAGCAATAAAAAATAAACCAAATGATCTTTAACAGGCAAAACCTTGACAATCCTCAATTATTAGATTTATATAAAAAAATACTAAAACCGCGTTTAATCGAAGAAAAGATGCTAATTCTGATTCGTCAGGGAAAAGTATCAAAATGGTTTTCAGGCATTGGGCAGGAAGCCATAGCCGTGGGAGTTACAGCTGCTTTGGATGAAACTGAATATGTGTTGCCAATGCACAGAAATCTTGGTGTTTTTACCACAAGAAACATTCCATTGCACCGACTTTTTTCGCAATGGCAGGGTAAAGCAAATGGGTTTACAAAAGGGCGTGATCGCAGTTTTCACTTTGGAACCCAGGAATATAATATTGTTGGAATGATTTCGCATTTGGGTCCGCAATTGGGTGTTGCAGACGGAATTGCTTTAGCAGATAAACTTCAAAAGAACAAAAAAGTTACGGCGGTATTTACCGGTGAAGGTGCAACAAGTGAAGGTGATTTTCACGAAGCCTTAAATATTGCCGCAGTCTGGAAATTGCCTGTAATGTTTATTATAGAAAACAATGGCTACGGACTTTCAACACCAACAAATGAACAATATGTATGCGAAAACCTGGCTGACAAAGGCATTGGTTACGGCATTGACAGTTATATCATTGACGGAAACAATATTCTTGAAGTCTACAATAAAATACAGGAGTTAAAAGCACAAATGCAGGAAGATCCGCATCCGGTTTTATTAGAGTTTAAAACCTTTAGAATGCGTGGTCATGAAGAAGCAAGCGGTACAAAATATGTACCCGAAGAAATGATGAAAGAGTGGGCTATCAAAGATCCTGTAGATAATTACAGAATGTTTTTATTAGATGAAGGAGTTCTTACCGAAGATTACGATACTATTTTACGCGAAGAAATTAAGAAAGAAATTGACGAAAATTTAGCCATTGCCAATGCTGAACCGGAAATTGTTCCTACTTATAGCGGAGAATTAAACGATGTTTATAAACCGTATGAACATGAAGAAGTTAACTCAAAGTCAGAAATCAGAAATATTCGTTTTATAGACGCTATCAGAAGTGGTCTTGAGCAATCTTTACAGCAGCATTATCACCTGATTATTATGGGTCAGGATATTGCAGAATATGGCGGGGCTTTTAAAATTACAGAAGGTTTTGTTGATCTTTTTGGAAAAGACCGAATTCGCAACACGCCAATTTGTGAAAGTGCTGTAGTTTCTACCGCAATGGGCTTATCTATTAACGGATATAAAGCAGTTGTAGAAATGCAATTTGCTGATTTTGTGTCAACTGGTTTTAATCCGATTGTCAATTTACTGGCAAAATCACATTACCGCTGGGGCGAAAATGCTGATGTTGTGATCCGTATGCCTTGCGGCGGCGGAACTCAGGCGGGACCTTTTCATTCGCAGACAAACGAAGCCTGGTTTACTAAAACTCCGGGCTTAAAAGTCGTTTATCCGGCTTTTCCTTATGATGCAAAAGGACTATTGAATACTTCTATAAACGACCCGAATCCCGTTTTGTTTTTTGAACACAAGCAATTATACAGAAGTGTTTATCAGGATGTTCCAATCGATTATTATACTATTCCGTTAGGAAAAGCAGCTTTGTTGAAAGAAGGTAAATCAGTTACCATTATCGCTTTTGGAGCTGCGGTTCACTGGGCTTTGGAAACATTAGCCAATAATCCTGAAATCGAGGCTGATTTACTCGATTTGAGAACTTTACAGCCTTTGGATACCGAAGCTATTTTTGCATCGGTTAAAAAAACAGGAAAAGCAATAATTTATCAGGAAGATACTTTGTTTGGCGGAATTGCCAGCGATATTTCGGCTTTAATTATGGAAGAATGTTTTGAATATCTGGATGCACCGGTAAAAAGGGTTGCGAGTTTAGACTCTCCAATTCCGTTTACAAAAGCGCTGGAAGACCAGTTTTTACCAAAAAATCGTTTTGAAATTGTTCTTAAAGAATTGTTGGAATATTAGAAACTTAAACACATAGAAACATAAGCTTTTATGTGTTTAAAAAAGAATACAAAAAGAAACTAGTTTCTCACACATAGCGTATTTTTTTATTCCTCGGGATGACAAAAATGCGAATTCTGCTTTGCGTGTAAATCTTTGTCAAAGTTTAAAACTTTGACAAAGATAAAACACCAGGAGTTATACAACAACAACCAGCCTTTTCCCATCAGCAACTTCTGCATTCCACATTTTCTCGATGTCGACCAAACTCACTTCTTCAATATTTATTTTTAGTTTATTTTGAGCCACTAAAAGAAACATTTCCGGAAGAATTTCTGAGAACAATAATTTTATTTCGCCTTTTGTCCAGCTTCCTAATCCTGAACCAGATAATTGAAGATCGACGCTTCTCAAAATGCCTGATGATAATTGAATCGTATCGCCCGCCATTCCTCCAATCGTAACATATCTTACTTTATTTGTAAAAGAACCATTCCCTTTTAAAACAGAAAGAATTAGTTCTGCCGGATGTCCCCATAAATAATCTAAAATAATATCAATTGGCGTATTTAAATGAATAGCTTTAAGTTGAGTAATAAAATCTTCATCACTTTGTTTCAAAGAAATAACTTCGTCAGCACCTAATTCTAAAAGGCTTTGAAGCGTTTTTTCATTTCTTCCTGTTGCGATAATTTTTTTTGCGCCATAATGTTTCGCAATCTGAATGGCCATTTGACCTGTAAAGCCTGTTGCGCCATTTATTAAAACAGTTTCTCCTGGTTTTATTTCAGCTCTAAATTTTAAAGCCATTGCAGAACCAGCAACCGCATTTGGCATTGAAGCTGCAATTGAATTACTAATTCCGTCTGGTAATGGTACAAAAAGTTTTTTATCAATAACTGCTTTTTCAGCCATTGTGCCGCTGATTCCACGGGCATAAACACGGGTTCCGTCATCCAATAAACCAATGCAATCGCTACCCACGACAAAACCGTTTTGATTTTCCTTTTCAGATGAATAATGAGCACCGCTGGCTTTTCCTTTATCAAGATTCGTAATTGCAACCGCTTTAACAGAAATTAGAATTTGATTTTCATTTTGCAAAATTGGATCTGCAAATTCTGCGTATTTTGGCATGTCGCCTTTTTTATAAACTACTGCTGCTTTCATAATTATTTAATTTTATGAAGCAAAGCTAAACACCCGAAAAAGCGCAGACGATAACATTTGTTATCAAATACGTTTTTTCCAACATATAAGTCATATAAGTTTATAAGTAAGTTTATCCAAAGCTATTATATTACGCTTGTTTAAATGAACTTATATGACTTATATGGTAAATCAATACTTATTTCTTTTGTAATAATTTGCTTTTTATCCGGCTTAAATGAACGGTAGTTACGCCCAGATACGAAGCAATATAATGTTGTGGAACGCGCTGAACGATTTGAGGTTTTTCTTCAATTAAATTGAGATAACGTTCGGTAGGGGAGTCTTTTATAAAAGAGAAGAAATGTTTCATATAATCAAAAGTACGCTGAAAAAGCATATTGATTAAACGATCTCTTAATTCTGGGATTTCTTTAATTTCTTCTATAATTTTATCAAGATCTTCTTTGTGAATCCACCATAAAATACAGGGTTCAATGGTTTCAATAAAGACCGGACTTGGAAATTTTTTTATAAAACTTTCGATAGAAGAAACACTTTGATTTTCGAGGAAAAACTGTGTTGTAATATCTTTTCCGTTATGATTGAACCAAACACGAATGCAGCCTTTTTCGATGAGAAATAACTTTTTTGAAATTTCTCCTTCTTTTAAAAGTGTTGTTTTCGCCGGAACTTCAAGACAATTAAAACAGCTTGTATATGCATTCCAGCGTTCGTCACTTATTGGGAATTTATTTCGGAATTTGGTAAACATTGAAAATTCAACTTTTATATTATATCATTTTGAGTTCTTTTGCTAAATCAGCATTTGTTGTAACAAGTAGGTTATCACTCATACCATAAACATAATCTTCGTTAGATCCTTTAAATTCTGACGCGCTTAAAATTATAGTGATGCTATTTTCTGTTTTTAAAGTAAAAGATTGTGGATATATAATATCAGAATCAACAAGCTTCTCCCAATTAATTTTAAAATCTATAATTTTACTTCCTATCACTTTAATCCATTTTTCATCATTAGAAACATCCCATTTTTGTTCATAATCATTAATTGTTTCATTAAAATCAATTTCTTGCGATAAAAGTCCATAACTAAAAAATGCACTATCCCAAAAAACATAAATGGTTTTATTATTTGTTTTAAAATAAATTGAATAATCTAAAGTATCTATATCTGCGTATTTTGTCTTATAAAAAGGCTCAGGAGAAACTATTATATTTACATCTTCAAAATTGTGATAATTTATTTCTCCGTAAATGATTCCATTAATTTTCTCTCCAAGAAACATTTTTTCACAATCGTTCTCATAAACGATATGCTTATCTGTTAAAGTCATATAAATATTGATTACTTCGAATTCGATTCCAACTCAAACAATTGCACCTGACTTTTCAATCTGTCAATTAATAAATTCATCATTCTTTTGTTTAAACTTGATGAATTTTGAATGTAATTATCGTATTCTTCAATCGTAAAAAGCGCCATTACAATTCCTTTTAAAGAATTACGGAACTTAATATCTTTTTGAATGGAATTTTCGATCGTCTGGATTTTCTTTTCGACAGAATAAGAATAAAAGTCGGCCTTGTTTTTCTTTACATAATTGATAAAAACGGCTATAAATAAATCATTTTGAAGTTTTAAAATAGGCCTAATCGTTTGATTCTGAAACAACTCATCTGCCGAAGATTGTGCACTTACAGTTCCTAAAGTCTCTCCTCTGAATTCTTTTAAAAAAGTGTCTCTATCTGCCATGTTTTTTCTTTAAATTTAGAAAAAAATAAAACACAAAACTCATTATAATTAAATTTTTACCATATAAGTCACATAAGTTTATTTAAGCTTAACCTTAATTTCTTATATATTTATATGGTTTAAAAAAACGCTTACTTATGCTTAAAAATTTTGCAATTGTTTCTTTATTGTTCGGTTTTCTTATTTCCTGCAATTCTAAGGAAGAAAAAGACAAATACAATCAAGCTTTTTATCGTGCTGTAAATGGCAAGGATACGGCTATTTTAGACATAAATATAAACGACAAAAGATTTTTTGGACGATATGAAATTACATATCACAAATTCGGAAAAGATTCCGGCGATGTAAGAGGTGATATAAAAGGAGATACTTTGCGTGGTGATTTTCATTTTATATCAAACGGAGGAAGCTGGAAAAGGATTCCGCTTGCTTTATTAAAAAAAGAAAATAAACTCGTTTTAGGAAAAGGCGTTATCGGAACTTATTTTAACCTGCCGTGTTTTGTTCCGGGCGTTCCTATAGAATATAATAATTCAGAATTTGTTTTTGAAAAAATGGAAAGGTGAGTTTTTTGTTTCAGGTTTCACGTTTGCTTGGTGTACTTAACCGCAAAGTTCGCAAAGGTTTACGCTATCAACGCAAAGTTTCCATTGCGACCTCTGCGAAAAAACTTTGCGAACTTTGCGGTAAAATTATGTTTAAAGTAAGCCAGCCTAATATCTCAAACAAATCTCTGTTATCTATCTAAATGCCCAATCTGAGATGGCAATTCGAAGATTTCCAAATCGAAATAGATTACCGAAGCCATAACGTGATCAAAAATATCAGACATAATATATTCGTAATTTGCCCAGCGTTTATCGCTCGAAAAAGCATAAATTTCTAACGGAACTCCGTGTTCGCTAGACTGCAATTGCCTGCACATAATATGCATGTCTTTATTCAAACCAGGATGCGTAACTAAATATTGCATGATATATTTTCGGAACAAACCTAAATTGGTCATGTTTCTTCCATTTAATGATAATGATTTATCAATGCCATACTGAATATTGTATTTCTCGATTTCGGCTTGTCTGGTTTCGATGTAAGATGAAATAAGCTGAACCTTTTTCATGAGGTTCAAATCATCATTATTCAGAAAACGAATGCTGCTGCTTTTTATTAAAATGTGTCTTTTAATTCGCCTTCCGTCAGATTTTTGCATCCCTCTCCAGTTTTGAAACGAGTCTGAACTCAGCGCGTATGTTGGAATCGTGGTGATTGTATTATCAAAATTTCGAACTTTTACGGTCGTTAAGTTGATTTCAATAACATCTCCGTCAGCACCAAATTTATCCATCGTAATCCAGTCGCCAATTCGAACCATATCATTTATGGCAACCTGAACACTCGAAACAAATCCAAGAATCGTATCTCTGAAAATCAAGATAATAATCGCCGAAAGTGTTCCCAGAATCGTCAATAATTCACCCTTTTTGATTCCGAATAAAGTCGAAATAATAAGCGCAACACCAAAAATCCAGAGCACGATCATAATAACCTGAACGAAACTGTCGATTGGTTTGTCGCTGTATTCCGGTTTTTGTTTTAAATAATCTCTGAGGGAATTAAAAATCGTTCTGATAATCCATAAAGTGATTAAAACAATGTAAACGCCGACAATTTTACCAAAAAGACCTTCCCAATAATCATATTTATCTAAAATAATCGGAACGGCTTTGTAAATAAAGAAAAACGGAATTAAATAAGCGGTGTATTTTGTGGTTTTGTTGTGAACCAGATAATCGTCGAATTTGGTTTTGGTACGCTGCGCAAAAACAGCCGTAAGCGTAACCAAAACAAACTTGGCAGCATAATATATGGCATACGCCAAAGCCACCATAATGGCAATATTAAAAACAAGACTGGTATAGGACGCAAAATTGCGGCTCATTCCCCAATCCCGAAAAAGCGGGTATAAAAAGTTGAATATTTTATCCAAAGGCTTATGCATTATTCGCTAAATATTTTTTCTCAATGTAGAAAGTTCCAAACGGAATAAGCGAAGCAATTAATATAATTCCCAAGGTTTTAGCATCCCAATTTTGAGATTTTCTAAGCAAAAATGCCAGTACTACATAACCAATAAACAAAACCCCGTGCGACATTCCGAAAGGACGTACGATTGTATGATAAAGTTCAGGATTATTATTTTTTAAAATCAACATATTAGCAATTAGCACTAAAAAAGAAATTCCTTCTAAAATTGCAACAACTTTGAAAATCTTGAGCATGATATATTTTTTGAGTTTATGTAAGCAAAATTAAGTATTATGGTTGATTATTAGAGTATGAATGGCAAAAGTAATTTAACTTTGTATTCTTAAACTTTGATAATGAGCAAGCGCGATTTAAAAAAATATTTAGCCGATTTAAATAAAGAACAACTTGAGGAACAAATTATCGAATTGTACGAGAAATTTAGTCCGGTAAAAGTCTATTATGATTTTGCTTTTAATCCAAAAGAGGATAAACTTTTACAGGAATCTAAAGTGAAAATTTCGCATGAATATTTTCCCATTAAAAAACCCAATGCAAAATGGCGTCCAAAAGCTAAAATGCGACGTTCTGTGGCACAAAAAATCATCAAACATTTTATTTCTTTAGGTGTTGACTCCTTTATTATTGCCGATTTGATGCTTTATAATATCGAAATCGCACAAACTTTCTCATCGAATAATTTTATTAAGCAGGAATTATTTTACAAAAGTATTTTTAATTCTTTTGAGCAAGCGTTAAATTTTGTTATTTCAAATGGAATCCTGAATGAATTTAAACCCAGAATCATTTCAATTCAACAACAAACTATTCAACAAAAGTGGAAGAATAAGTATGATTTTGAGACAATTTTAGACAAAATCGACTAATAAAAACATTTCTCATAAAAAATCTTATTAAAAAAAATCATTTATTTTAAATTAAAATAGGATGGATAACTGTTTTTTAGATGTATTTTTGCAAAAATCCAAAAATAAACAATGTCTCAAAACACTTTAGAAATAGAAAGAGAAGAGAAAAAAGAACTTTATGCATACCAAAAAGGCGATATTGATGCCATTTTTGAACGTTTAGACAATGCTCCAGCTCAACATCATTTATTGTATCAATTGCCTACAGGTGGAGGAAAAACTGTGATTTTTTCTGAAATCGTTCGTCGTTATTTAGCCAATAATGATAAAAAAGTAGTGGTTTTAACGCACCGTATCGAACTTTGTAAGCAAACTTCAAAAATGCTTAAAGGTTTTGGTGTTTCTAACAAAATCATCAATAGTAAAGTAAAAGAATTGCCGGATCAAAACGATTATTCTTGTTTTGTGGCAATGGTCGAAACTTTAAAAAACCGTATCAATGACGAGAAATTACACCTTGACAACATTGGTTTGGTTATTATTGATGAGGCGCATTACAACTCCTTTAGAAAATTATTAAACTCCTTCAAAAATGCATTTATTCTTGGAGTAACGGCAACGCCTTTGAGTTCGAATATAAAATTACCAATGCACCAGAGTTATGATGAACTTATTGTGGGAGATACAATTAGCTCATTAATTGACAAAGGATTTTTGGCAAAAGCTACCACTTATAGTTATGATGTTGGATTAACATCATTAAAAGTAGGTATCAACGGAGATTATACCGTAAAATCTTCTGATGATTTGTACACAAATACCATTATGCAAGAGAAATTATTGCATGCGTATACAGAGCGTTCATTAGGTAAAAAAACCTTGATTTTCAACAATGGTATTCATACATCATTATATGTATATGAAACTTTTAGAGAAGCAGGTTACGACATCAGACATCTTGATAATACAAGCAGTTCTGAAGAACGTAAAGATATTTTGGCGTGGTTCAAGAAAACTCCGGATGCGATTTTAACTTCGGTTGGAATTTTGACTACTGGTTTTGATGAGCCAACTGTTGAGACGATTATTTTAAACAGAGCAACAAAATCATTGACATTATATTACCAGATGATTGGTCGTGGATCTCGTAAATTACCTGGTAAAGACGAATTTACGGTTATCGATTTGGGTAATAATGCAGCGCGTTTCGGTTTATGGAGTGAGCCGGTAAACTGGCAGCATATCTTTAAATCTCCAGAGTTTTATTTGGAGAATTTACGTGACGATACGGAGATTGAAATGTATTTTAAATACAGCATGCCTCCTGAATTACGCGCCAAATTCAGCAAAACTGCCGAAGTTACTTTTGATGTTGATGAAGAACATAAATTGGCAATCAAACAAAATTTACGTTCTAAAATAGTATTAGACAAATCGTTAGAGCAGCATGCATCTATGTGTGTGGATAATACCGAAACTTTACAGGAAGCAAAATCTTTAGGAAAAGAATTGGATGACGATATCGAATGCCGTATCAAGCGCTACGCAAAATGTTTGAGCCAATGCAGTAAAAACTACCGCGAATGGCTGGTTGACGATTACAAGAAAAACATGACGCTTTTAATCGGTAAAAAATACCGTGAAAAAATCATGAACGAACCAGATTGATCTTGAAGGGGTTAAAAAAGTTCAGGTTTCCAGTTTCAGATTGTTTACTTCGAACATAATTTAACCGCAAAGTTCGCAAAGTTTTTTCGCAAAGTGCGCATAGTATAACTTGCGTTCCTGGCGTAAACTTTTGCGAACTTTGCAGTTAAGTAAGCAAACTAGAAACAATAAAAAAATCATTTTAATCGGAGTAATCTGTGGCAGAACAATCTAAAATCAGAACTCTAAAATCTAAAATAAAAGCATGTCTAAACAATTCTCATCATTAGGAGTTTCAGCACCAATTTTAAAAGCTCTTACCGAGTTGAACATTGTTGAACCAACAGAGATTCAGCAAAAAACAATTCCGTTACTTTTATCTGAGAGCCATGATGTTGTAGGTTTAGCCAAAACCGGAACGGGAAAAACCGCCGCTTTCGGATTGCCTTTATTGCAATTAATTAATACAGAATCGCCGATTGTTCAGACTGTTATTTTGGTACCAACCAGAGAACTTGGTCAACAGATTTTTAGAAATTTAGAAGATTTCGGGAAACATATTCCTAATATTTCTATAGCTTCAACTTGTGGTGGAATCCCAATAAAGCCACAAATTGAGCGTCTTTCACAACCTACGCATATTATTGTAGCAACACCGGGACGTTTAATCGATTTGATTCAGCGTAAAGCGGTTGACTTAAAACAAACGCAATATTTAGTTTTGGATGAAGCCGATGAAATGGTTTCGATCTTAAAAGAAAGCCTAGATGAAATTATTGCTGAACTTCCTAAAAAACACCGCACTTTATTGTTTTCAGCGACTTTGCCTGGAACAATTAAACAATTGATTCAAAACTATTTAGATAAAAATGTCGTTCAGGTTAGTGCCAATATGGGAACTGTTGGTAACCAGGGAATTGATCACGAATATATTGTGGTTGACCCGATTGAAAAACTGGATGTTTTAATGCATTTCCTAAATTCAAAAGATGGTGAACGCGGAATTATTTTCTGTAAAACTAAAGCTGCAGTAAATAAACTTGCCAAAAATCTGGCTATAAACCGTTTTTCTTCAGGAGCGCTTCACGGTAGTTTATCGCAGGGGATTCGTGACAGAATTATGGAACAATTTCGTGAGGGGCATATTAATATTTTGGTTGCCACCGATTTAGCTGCGCGAGGAATTGACGTAAAGGAAATTTCTTATGTGGTGAATTACCATTTGCCGGATACTTACGAAAACTACGTTCACAGAAGCGGAAGAACCGCAAGGGCAGGAGCAAAGGGGCTTTCTTTAACTGTTTTACAAGAGGAAGAAACAGTTGAAATTCCTGAATTTGAAAAAGAATTAGGAATTAAATTTACTAAATTCCAAAAACCTTCTGCAGTAAGTTTAGAAGAAAATAATATGCTTTTGTGGGCGAAACAAATCTTCAAAACAAAACCAAATCATGATGTTTCAGCTGATTTAAAAACGAGTATAAAAACAGTTTTTCATCATCTTACTAAGGATGAATTAATTGAGAAGCTGATGGCCAATTACGTTTTACAAAACAAAGTTGAAGTAACTGAAAAGCCTGTTAAAAAATTCAAAAAGTAATATTTCTTGTAATTGACTTAGCCAATTTATGTTGTATTTTTATGAGCAAATGACAAATTTGAACTTTAAATACAAACCAAAATGGCAGATAATATTATAATAAGAAAAGTATCTCTCAACGATATTGACCAGTTGCAAAAAATTGGCCAGGAAACTTTCTATGACACCTTTTCAGAATCAAATTCTGAAGAAAATATGAAAAGTTATTTGGAGGAAAAATTCTCGTATGAAAAACTAACAGCCGAAATTACAGATGAAAACTCTGAATTTTACTTCGCAACTCTTAAAGATGAAGTAATTGGATATTTAAAAGTTAATTTCGGAGAATCCCAAACCGAATTAAAAGACAATAAAGCTCTTGAAATTGAGAGAATTTATGTTTCAAAAGAATTTCATGGAAAAAAAGTTGGACAATTACTGTATGACAAAGCTATTGAAATAGCAAAAGAAAAAAATGCCGAATATGTATGGCTTGGTGTTTGGGAGGAGAATCTGAGAGCTTTAAATTTTTATCAAAAAAATGGTTTTGTAGAATTTGACAAACATATTTTTGTATTGGGTGATGATGAGCAGACAGATCTTATGATGAAGCTTAAACTGGATAATTGATTCTACAATTATTTAACAGAAAACTCAAATTTGGTTTTTGTATTTGAAATTATAATGTTAAATTTATAGAACTGCTACAAGCAGAAACAGTTTTACTCATAAATCCTACTTAAATAAAAACATATATGAATATAGTCATAATAGGAGGCGGTTTTGCGGGAATAAATCTTGCAAAAGAGCTTGTTAATCAGCCTGAAATACAAGTTACGCTTGTCGATAAAAATAATTATAATTTCTTTCCCCCGCTAATATATCAAGTTGCTACCGCTTTTTTAGAACCGTCAAGTATTAGTTATCCATTTAGAAAGTTTTTTGCAGGTAAAAAAAACCTTCAGTTTCGTTTAGGAGAGTTACTTTCTGTAGTTCCTGCAGAAAATAAAATAATCCTGAATAATGGTGAATTAACATACGATTACCTTGTTTTTGCCACAGGGGCCGAAACGAGTTATTTTGGTATGGAAAACGTAATGAAAAACGCTATTCCGATGAAAACCTTAAATGATGCCATCGAAATGCGAAATGCTTTGCTTAAAAATCTTGAAAAAGCAGCAATTACCAAAGACATTCGCAAACGCCGTAAATTATTAACGATTGTGGTTGCCGGAGGAGGGCCAACAGGAGTAGAGGTTTCGGGAATGTTTGCCGAAATGCGAAAAAATATCCTTCTTAAGGAATATCCTGAATTAGAGACTTCTGCCAGTAATGTTTATTTAGTTGATGGAGGAGATGCTTTGTTGGCGCCAATGAGTAAAGATTCTCAAAAAGATACTCTTGACGCACTTACAAAGCTGGGTGTTGTAGTTAAACTAAACACCAGAGTTGTTGATTATGTGGATGATACGGTTCATTTTGAAAATGGTGATACAATCAAAACCAAAAATTTAATTTGGGCTGCAGGAGTTTCAGCTAAGATTTTTGAAGGGATCCCGAAAGAAAGTTATGGTCGCGGCCGTCGTATGGCAACAGATCAGTACAATAAAGTAAACGGACTCGAAAATGTTTATGCTATTGGCGATACAGCGATTCTGGCCGGAGATAAAAATTTCCCCGACGGACATCCGCAAGTGGCGCAAGTTGCAATTCAGCAAGGTTTAAATTTAGCCAAAAATTTTAAGGCAATAGTTAAAAACAAACCTCTTAAACCATTTGTTTACAATGATAAAGGCTCTATGGCAATTATAGGAAAAAATAAAGCCGTAGTTGATTTACCAAGTCCGAAATGGCATTTCAATGGATTTTTTGCCTGGGTTATTTGGTTGTTTATCCATTTAATTTCGTTGATAACATACAGAAACAGATTAAAAACTTTTTACAATTGGATGATTGCTTATTTTGCCAGTGACCAATCTCTTCGAATGATTATTCGACCAGAGAAAAGAAATTAATTTAATTATAAATTCAATAAAAAAGCCAGAATCTTAATTCTGGCTTTTTACGTTTTTCAATTTGTCTTCTAATGTCCCACAATTTGTCTTCTAATGTCCCACTAAAACATCATCATTTTCAGAAATTTCTACCTTATCTTTTATAAAACGTTTGCCAATATTGAGAACAATAAAAGCAATTATTGTTGTTGATGTCATTATAATTACCATTGGCCATACAGAATCTTTTACGAAAACTCCAACAGCAAAAGATGCCAAAGCTCCTAAACCAAGCTGTATTGCGCCCATTAATGCTGAAGCACTTCCTGCGTTTTTAGCAAACGGGGCCATTGTAAGTCCTGCCGTATTTGGGTTTGAGATTCCTAAACAGCCTAAAAATAAAAATAACATTGTGATCGTTTCGTACAAGCCTAAAAGATTGTTTACAGCAAGTATCAGAAAAACAATACTAATAACAGATTGTGCTATTAAGGCAGCAAAAATCATTTGTTCGCTTGAAAACCTTTTTAATAAAATAGAATTTAGTTGGCTTGAACCAATGAAACTTACTGACATAAAAGCAAAAATCCATCCGTATGTTTTAGCATCTACATGATAAATATCCATAAAAACTATAGGAGAGGCCGCTACATAAGTAAATAAGCCTGAAAAAGCGATTGAACCCGTAAAAGCATAGGTATAAAACTGTGGTTCTTTCAGCACTTTTAAAAAGTTAGCAATAATGGGTTTTGGTTTTAAGGATATTGAAGTATCTGGTTTGTAACTGTTTGGCAAACCAAGTTGTGAGGCTATTAAAATGGCAATTCCCATACACATTAGTATAAAAAATACGGTATGCCAGCCGTAATCTTCGGTAATATAACCCCCAATTGTTGGTGCTAGCATCGGCGAAAGCCCAAGAACCAGCATTAATAGTGAAAAAACTTTTGGAATATCTTTTAAAGGAAATAAATCACGTACCATAGCAACAGAAGCCACAGTTGCAGCACAGCTACCAATTGCCTGAATGAAACGAAGAAAGATAAATGAATCAATATCAGCAACATACACACAGCCCAAAGAAGCTAAAATATAGACCATCAAACCCATAAATAAAGGTTTTTTGCGCCCGAAACGATCTAATAATGGTCCGTAAAGTAATTGTCCTGCAGAAATTCCGATAAAATAACTTGACAAACTCATCGACACTTTGGCAACAGTCGTGTGTAAATCTTTTGCAATACCTGAAAAGCCGGGTAAATACATATCGATTGAAAAAGGACCAAGAGCGGTTAAAGAACCTAAAATCAGGATAAGTTGAATATATTTTTTAGTTGTCATTTTCTTAAAACTTTGCTTTTTATTTCGTGCAAAGATAAATATTTAGTACCTTGATATATATAATAATCACATTTTATGCAAAAAATGGATATTATGTAAGTTTTAGAAATTATTTTAAAACTTTAACCATTAAATTTAAATTTATGAAAAAATTCACATTACTATTAGCTCTTATTTTTACAACAATTTCATTTGCCCAAACTATTTCATCTAAACTGGAAAATGCAAATCCGGCTCAGTATTCTTTGCTTGAAAAAGTAAACAAATATTATCCGGACATTACGTTAAATAAAGCCATAACAAACTTTTATGCTGACGGAAAAATTATTGATTCGCAACAATCATTTGATTTAAAAGGAACAAAATTTTCTAGTTATAAAATTGGAATAGAGCCAGATAATAAAAAATTATTATTTGAATATGTTTCAGACGAAACCGGAAAAGTTTACGGAGATGTTTCGCTTTTTAAAGGAAGCGTTTTACGAACAACATTTACAGAAAAAACCGGACAAGTTGAAGTTTCGTTAGATGGAAAATCTGTTTATCAGACTAAGATCTAATTCTAAATCTTAACATTATAATGCAAAAGCATACGCCACGGTGTATGCTTTTTTTATTTTATATTTGAAATCAATTCTAATCTAAAATTTCATTCAAATGAAAAAAGTTTTTCTGTTGTTGATTTTTATTTCATTTTCGACGTATTCACAAACAAATTTGTTTACAGGAACCTGGAGCACTGAAAATTGTAAAACTTGTAGTAAAGAATATGTTTTAAAATTGAATATGGCCCAATCCAATAATAAAATAGTTGGAACAGCAGAAATTACAAGCAGCAACGAAAAATTTGTTACCGGTGTTATGGATATTACCGGATATGTATATGTACTTGGTGAAAAAGCCCAAATTAATATCAAAGGTAAAAATGGTTCTGTAACTGCTGTTTTGTTTGTAAATGATGGGTTTCTGCAATTCAACAAAAGAGGTGGCTCAGATTTAGTTCCTCAGGAAACAATTTTGACGAAATTATACGAATAACGGTATTTCTCAATGTATTGTTTTAATTTAATCCCTGATACGGATTATCTTCGAATACTTGCTTACCATTTTTATATAATTTAAAAGTGTATTTACTTTTGCCTTTTGTTTCAATCTCTACTTTATAAACATTCGACTAAAGAAGATCGTTTAAGGCCATGTGGTATTGTTAATTAGCTATATTAAAATGACCTATAATTTATATTATGTAAAATAGAATTCTTAAAGAACTACTCTTTACCAAACACTTACTATGGTTTTGTAAAATTATCTTTTTAGTATTTGTAAGCCCTTTCTCTTAATTTCACAAAAACAGATTCTAAATTTTCTCGATTAAAAACCAAAAAAAACGTCGTAAATTACTTTAAAATAAGAAATTGCAATGATTTTTTAATAATAACCATATTCTGATCGCGATGCTTTCATTGTAAGGTTTTATTTTATTATTTTTACATTCGATACTTTAAAAAAATTATCAAAACATATGAATACAATTGCTGAGCATATTGCAGATTTTTTAAAAGAATATCCGCCATTTAACAACTTAACTTTTCAGGAATTAGCTGATATTGCAAGCAATATTCGTGTTATCAATTTAGAGAAACACGCCGTATTGTTTGAAAATAACGATCCTTTGCATGATAATTTCTATGTTGTGGCTTCAGGCGTTATAAATCTGACTACAATAGCTGATGCGGAGGAAACTATCATTAATAAATGTCATGAAGGAAATATTTTTGGTTTACGTCCGTTTTTTGCCAAAAATAATTACATGATGACCGCAAAAGCACGTGAAGAAAGTGTTGTTTATGCTATTCCAATCGCTGTTTTTAGACCTTTTGTAGCTAACAATTCTGATGTTTTAAACTTTTTACTGGAAAATTTCGCTGTAAATTCCAGACATACAAAAGACAGTTCAAGTTCTAACGGAAAAATGATTTCTGAGACTTCATTTTATGTTGATCAACAGTCAGAAATGCAATATCTTCAGTCACTTACCTATAATAATTCGCCATTAAAAACAGAGGCAAACCGCATTGTAAAAGATGTGGCTATTTTAATGACAGAATCAATGGTAGATAATATTGTAGTTACAGAGAAAAATCACCCAATTGGTATTGTTACTGATGCTGATTTGTCTTCGAAAATTGCAACAGGCCGCTATCCTATTACTGAAACCATTGACAAAATCATGTCGTCACCGGTGGTTACGGTTTTAGAAAATGTTTCTCTTGCTGAGGCGCAATTATTAATGTTGAAACACAATGTAACGCATTTATGTGTTACTAAAGACGGAACAAGTAAATCTGCCGTTAAGGGAATTATTTCTGAACATGATTTAATTGTGGCCCAGGCCAGTAATCCCGGGGTTTTGATCAAGGAAATCAAACGCTCGCAACTTCCAAAAGATTTAAAACAAATTCGTGATCGTCTGTCTGATTTGATTCAGAATTCGATTCAAAAAAATATTCCGCTTTCTCATGTCAGCAATATTGCCAGCGAAATTAATCTGGCAATTATTAAGCGTGCCGTAGAATTGTCTATTTTAGATTTAGGCTCACCTCCTGCTCGATTTGCATGGTTAAGTATTGGTAGCCAAGGACGTAAGGAACAGCTTTTACTTACCGATCAGGATAGTATTTTGGTTTTTGAAGATGTTACTGCAGAAAAATACCGAGACGTAAAAGATTACTTTTTAAGACTGGCAAAAAGAACAACTGCAATTCTTGAAAAAGTAGGCTACGAACTTTGCCCAAATGGACATATGGGAAGTAATATGTTATGGTGTAAATCATTGACTGACTGGACAAAACAATACAACAGCTGGATGAATACTCCAGGTGAAAACAGCAATGACCTTAGCAGTATTTTCTTTGATTATGAAATTGTTTTTGGAGAGCCAAAGATTGAAGAAGCTATTGAAAGTGTGATTTTTAAGAACGCGGTTAATAACACCTTATTCTTTGACTTTTTAGGAAATGACGCTTTAAAGAGAAATTCTCCCCTAAGTTTTTTCAAGAAATTTATTCTGGAAGAAGAAGGTCCGCAAAAAGGAAAATTTGATATTAAGATACGTGCTTTAATGCCTTTGATTGATGGTGCACGCTTGCTTATTTTGAATTATAATATAAAAGGAATTCAAAATACATATTTAAGATTCAAGCAATTAGCTATTTCAGATTCTAAAAATGCAGAAATATATTTAAGTTGTGCTGAAGCTTTTCTAACATTATCAAAATTCAGAACGATTGAAGGGTTAAAAAATGACGATTCCGGACAATATATTAATATAAAGGAAATGTCGAAAACGGATAAAGAGAAATTAAAAAATGCTTTAACGCCAATGAAAGATCTTGAAGAATTAATCAAGAGTAAATTTCAACTTACACAATTTTCATAAATATGTTAGACTGGATTAAAAATATCAATAAAGATTATCCTGAATTTTGGAAGGATTATTTAACCAAATTCGAAACCAAACCAAACAGATTTGTAGTTTTATCAACTGAAACTTCTGGTTTGAATCCGAATAAGGATGTAATTCTATCTTTGGGAGCTTTTTCAATTATTGATGACAGCATTGTAATTAAAGATAGTTTTGAATCTGTTTTATTACAGACCAAATTTTTGCAGGATAATGGTATTTCAAATGAATTTATCATTGAAAGCAAAATGATAAAAATGGAAGAACCGGAAGCTATGGAGGCTTTTATAAATTTTTTAGGCAATGCCGTTTTGGTTGGACATCATATTAATTTTGATATCGAAATGCTAAACAGCGCTTTGGAGCGTCTGGATTGTGGAAGGTTAAAGAATGAAGCTTTAGATGTTGATATGATGTACCGCAAATTAACGGATATTAACGACAAGCAATTTTCATTAGACGATTTAGGTGAAATTTTTAAAATCCCGAAAAGCGACAGGAATTCTTCTTCTGAAGATGCTTATCGAATTTCACTTCTGTTTTTGAAGTTAAAATCCCGATTGGGAATTAAATAATTTTTTTTACAATCTTAAATTTTCCACCATATAAGTTCCTGTAAGTAATTTAAGTTTTGTGAATCTTGAAAGCTATAAAATAAAAAATGCCTCTTAAAATTAAGAGGCATTTTTGTTTTATTTCTATCTCAGAATTAAGAAATTCTTTCTTTTGTAATTTCTTCTACAATTTCAGGATTCAATAATGTTGAAGTATCTCCAAAATTAGAAAAATCTCCTTCGGCTATTTTACGCAAAATTCTACGCATAATTTTTCCTGAACGTGTTTTTGGTAAACCGGAAACAAACTGAATTTTATCTAATTTTGCAATTGGTCCAATATGGTCTGAAATATATTGGTTGATCTCTCTTGACAAGTTTTCTTTATTTCTAACTTCTCCGGTTTCTTTCAAAATTACATAACCGTACAAAGCATTTCCTTTAATATCATGTGGAAAACCAACAATTGCAGACTCTGCAACTGCAGGATGCTCGTTGATTGCATCTTCAATAGGAGCTGTTCCTAAATTATGACCCGAAACAATTACAACGTCATCAACTCTACCGGTGATTCTGTAATATCCAACTTCGTCTCTTAAAGCGCCATCTCCTGTAAAATATTTTCCTGGGAAAGAAGAGAAATACGTGTCTTTGTAACGTTGGTGATCTCCCCAGATTGTTCTGGCGATTCCCGGCCACGGAAATTTAATACATAAACTTCCAACTACTTGGTTGCCTTCGATTTCATTGCGTTTTTCATCCATCAAAACGGGCTGAATTCCCGGTAATGGCAAAGTAGCATAAGTTGGTTTTGTTGGTGTTACAAAAGCTATTGGCGAAATCATGATTCCACCTGTTTCTGTTTGCCACCACGTATCAACCACCGGACATCTTTTATCTCCAACGTGGTCATTGAACCAGTGCCATGCTTCTTCGTTGATTGGTTCTCCAACAGATCCAATAACTTTCAATGATTTTAGAGGATATTTTTGAATATAATCTAAACTTTCTTTTGCTAACGAACGAATTGCTGTTGGCGCAGTATAAAATTGTGTGATTTTATGTTTTTCTATAATATCCCAAAAACGGCTAAAGTCAGGGTAAGACGGAACTCCTTCAAAAATTACGGTTGTTCCTCCGTTTAATAAAGGTCCGTATAATATATAAGAGTGACCGGTAATCCAGCCAATATCAGCAGTACACCAGAAAATATCATTTTCTTCGTGACTAAATACATTTTTAAAAGTATAAGCGGTGTAAACCATATAACCCGCTGTAGTATGAACCATTCCTTTCGGCTTTCCTGTTGATCCTGAAGTATATAAAATAAACAACGGATCTTCGGCGTCCATAATTTCAGCAACGCTGTTATCTATAGCTGCATCTAATAGCGGCTGTAACCATTCGTCACGGCCATCTTTCATTTTAATTTCGGTATTGGTTCTTTTTACAACCAAAACTTTAGTAACTGAAGGACAAGTATCTAGGGCTTCATCAACAATTCCTTTAAGATCAATTGTTTTGTTTCCTCTGTATCCTCCGTCAGAAGTAATTACCATTTTACACTCGCAATCGTTGATTCTTGCTGTAACTGCTGATGCTGAGAAACCCGCAAAAATAACAGAGTGAATTGCTCCAATTCTGGCACAAGCCAAAACTGCAACTGCCAATTCAGGAATCATTGGTAAATAAATACAAACACGATCTCCTTTACGAACACCTTGCTCACGCAAAACATTCGCCATTCGTGATACTCTTTCGTATAATTCGTTATACGTTATATGTAAAGCAGTTTCAGAAGGATCATTCGGTTCAAAAATAATAGCCGTTTTTTCTCCTCTTTTGCTTAAATGTCTGTCGATGCAATTTTTGGTAATGTTAACTTTTGCTTCCGTAAACCATTTTACTTCGGCTTCAGCCATATTAAAATCTACTACTTTATCCCATTGTTGGTACCATGTGAAGTTTTCCTCTGCGATTTTCCCCCAAAACTTCCTTGGCTCCCTTATTGACTTATTGTAATGTTTAAAATATTGTTCTAAATTTTCAATTTTATAATAACTCATATGTTTCTGGAATTTTTTTATAAATGTATTAAATATCAACGTATTCTTAAAATTATTTAATTCATAAATTTTATCAATTAAAAACACATATTAAAAAAAATTAGACTTTTTTATGCATTTAATATAAAAATTTACGTTTTGAACTAAAAAGCATTTCACAAAAAAGGCACGATAAATAAATATCATGCCTTTTGATTTTAACAATTTCAATAACAATTAATTTTGTAATTCTGCATTACAACGCTACATTCTATTTTGAAAATAGCAGCAGCTTTATTAATTAGAACAGAAATTTCAACAAGCATATCCATTGCTGAATACACCCCATCATTTAGGGATTAGCTTCACTTAACTAACTTTATTATTTTATTAGAAGTTAAGTGAATGCAATATGCATCTATATCCATTTTTTTTAATAAGTGCTTACTAATTCAAAATATTACATAAAATAATGATACAGTGCAAATCCCATCACATTCGACTGTGTGGTAATTCCCAATTTATTATCCAATTTTTTTCATTGCTGTCATAGATTCTCTCAACCAAGCTCCTACTTCTTCGATAGGATGCTGACGGATTTCTTTGTTTACAGCAATTAATATAGCATTATCTACTCCGTTTGAAGTCGAAAATGGTTTTCCAATTACGTTAGTTTCAACAGTTTTCATGTATTCAGCCAATAATGGTTTACAAGCGTGATCGAATAAATAACATCCGTATTCAGCAGTATCTGAAATAACGCGGTTCATTTCAAATAATTTTTTTCTTGCAATTGTATTCGCAATCAAAGGCAATTCGTGTAATGACTCATAATAAGCTGATTCTTCAATGATTCCGGCTTCTGTCATTGTTTCAAAAGCTAGTTCAACACCGGCTTTCACCATTGCAATCATTAAAACTCCATTGTCAAAATATTCTTGTTCAGCAATTGGAGCATCTGTTGGAGGTGTTCTTTCGAAATTAGTTTCTCCTGTTGCAGCTCTCCATGTCAATAAATTTTTATCGTCATTTGCCCAGTCAATCATCATGTTTCTAGAGAATTCTCCAGAAATAATATCGTCCTGGTGTTTTTGAAACAACGGACGCATGATATCTTTTAATTCTTCAGCAATTTCATAAGCTTCTATTTTTGCAGGATTAGAAAGACGGTCCATCATATTTGTAATTCCACCGTGTTTCAAAGCTTCTGTGATAGTTTCCCATCCGTATTGAATTAATTTTGAAGCATATCCAGGTTCGATTCCTTTTTCAACCATTTTATCAAAACATAAAATAGATCCTGTTTGCAATAATCCGCAAAGGATAGTTTGCTCACCCATTAAATCTGATTTTACTTCAGCTACAAAAGATGATTTCAAAACTCCTGCTTTGTGACCTCCAGTTGCAACAGCGTAAGCTTTTGCCTGATCTAAACCAGCACCGTTTGGATCATTTTCAGGGTGAACTGCAATTAAAGTTGGTACACCAAATCCTCTTTTGTATTCTTCACGAACCTCAGAACCAGGACATTTAGGAGCACACATAATTACTGTAATATCTTTACGAATCTGCATTCCTTCTTCAACAATATTAAAACCGTGAGAATATGCTAAAGTCGAACCTGTTTTCATTAATGGCATAATTGCAGTAACAACCGCAGTATGTTGTTTATCAGGAGTTAAGTTACAAACTAAATCAGCAGTTGGAATTAATTCTTCATAAGTACCTACTTTAAATCCGTTTTCTGTAGCGTTTTTGTAAGATGCTCTTTTTTCAGCAATTGCATCTGCACGTAATGCATATGAAATATCTAAACCAGAATCTCTCATGTTCAATCCCTGGTTTAAACCTTGTGCACCACAACCTACAATAACAACTTTTTTTCCGGCTAATGCTGAAATTCCGTCTGCAAATTCTGATTGCTCCATAAATTCGCAAACGCCTAATTGTTCTAATTGTAATCTAAGTGGTAGTGTGTTGAAATAATTTGCCATTTTCTTTTAAATATTTAATAAGTGTAATTTATAATTGATACTATTTTAGGGCTTCTAATAATGTTGAAATTTCCATTTTTTCTTTCGAAACAGATATCCTTCCCGAACGCACAAATTGCATGATACCGTAAGGCTTGAATTTTTCGTATAATTCTTCAATTTCAGAGCGTCTTCCTGATTTTGAAATCACGAAGAAATCTCGCGAAACCGTTACAATTGTAGACTGACTGTCTTTGATGATGTTCTGAATCTGTTTTTCATCAAACAACAAACTTGAAGCAATTTTAAACAGCGCATTTTCAAGATAAATTGTTTCTTCATCCGTATGATAAAATGCTTTTATAACCTCAATTTGTTTTTCAATTTGTCCCACGATATTCTGAACCCATTTCTCTGTTGTATTAACTACAATGATAAATCTTGAAACATTCTCTATTTCTGATTCTGAAACGTTTAGACTTAATATATTGATGTGACGCTTTAAGAATATTCCTGATATTCTGTTCAACAATCCCACGTTATTTTCTGAATATACCGATATGGTAAATGTTTTATCTTCCATGTAATTTTTGTTTAAAGTTTATTTTGTTTCAGGTTTCAAGTTCAATCTTAATGTGAAACTTTTAACCCGAAACCTGAAACTTTTTTCTCTAGCTTAATCTAATTTCTGAAACACATGCCCCTGTTGGAATCATTGGAAAAACGTTGTTTTCTTTTTCGACCATGATCTCAAGGAAATAAGAATCTTTTGATGCCAGCATTTCTGCTACGGCACCATCCAAATCTTCTCTTTGTGTTACTTTTTTAGATTTGATATAATATCCTTCAGCAATTGCTACAAAATTTGGATTAATCATATTGGTTGAAGCATATCGGTTATCAAAAAATAACTCTTGCCATTGACGCACCATTCCTAAAAACTCGTTGTTTAAAACGACAATTTTAACCGGAACTTTTGTCTGGAAAATAGTTCCTAATTCCTGAATGGTCATCTGGAAACCTCCGTCGCCGATAATTGCGACAACTTCACGATCCGGTCGTCCCATTTTGGCTCCAATTGCAGCCGGAAGTGCAAATCCCATTGTACCTAAACCTCCCGAAGTAATATTACTTTTGGTTGAATTAAATTTAGCATAACGACAGGCAAACATCTGGTGCTGACCAACATCCGAAACGATAATGGCATCACCTTTTGAGTGTTTATTGATCATTTCCATAGCTTCACCCATAGAAATTCCTTTGTTGTTCGTAGGATTTAATTCTTCGTTTATAACCGTTTCAACTTCAATTTTATGCAATTCCTTGAATTCATTATGCCATAAATCATGTGATTTTGTTTCAATTAAAGGCAATAACGCATTTAAAGCTTCTTTTACATCTCCTAAAACGGCAACTTCTGTTTTTACGTTTTTATCAACTTCTGCAGGATCAATTTCAAAGTGAATTACTTTTGCCTGTTTGGCATACGTTTTCAAGCTGCCAGTAACACGGTCATCAAAACGCATTCCCAAAGCAATAAGCACATCACATTGATTTGTAAGCATATTTGGCCCATAATTTCCGTGCATTCCCAACATACCAACATTCAAAGGATGATCTGTTGGCAAAGCTGAAAGTCCTAGAATTGTCCATCCTGCCGGAATTCCTGATTTTTCAATCAACGCTTTCAACTGTTCTTCGGCCTGACCGAGAATAATTCCCTGTCCAAAAACAATAAAAGGCTTTTTTGCACTATTGATTATTGCTGCAGCTTCGGCAACTTTATCTAAATTTAATTTCGGAACCGGAATATAACTTCTGATTGAAGTACATTTCTCGTAACTAAATTCAAACTCATCAAACTGGGCATTTTTTGTAATATCAATCAATACTGGCCCAGGACGTCCTGAACGCGCTATGTAAAACGCTTTTGCAATGATTTCAGGAATTTCATGAGCCTCTGTAATCTGATAATTCCATTTTGTTACCGGAGTCGAAATTCCGATAATATCCGTTTCCTGAAATGCATCAGAACCTAACAAATGTTTTCCAACCTGACCTGTAATACAAACCATTGGCGTAGAATCGATTTGCGCATCTGCAATACCGGTTACTAAATTTGTAGCTCCCGGACCAGAAGTAGCAATTGCCACCCCTACTTTTCCTGTCGCTCTGGCGTATCCCTGAGCTGCATGCGTTGCACCTTGTTCGTGACGTACCAGAACGTGGTGTAATTGATCCTGAAATTTATATAATTCGTCGTAAACCGGCATGATTGCTCCTCCCGGATATCCATAAACCAAGTCTACTCCTTCTGCTAATAAACATCTTATAACGGCTTCTGCCCCTGATATTTTCATTTTTTCTTATTTTATAACTTAACAATTACCAGTATCTAAATACTATTTTAAAGTATCTTAATAGAATGCAGGATTATGTTTTGACTTAAATGGTGTGTTCTTAAATTTTTCCAAATCATAATTTGCATCTTCAATAATTCTTTTCCCATCTTTTTTATCATAATCATTAGCAATTAATCCCTCTCCTTCTTTAATTGCTTTTTCAGGTTGATCTAAATGGATGTAAATTCTTCCCAGATTGTAATAAGCCGAATATCTAATCTTTTTACTCGATTTATCATTTTCTGTATATTTTGTTTTAAGAGATTCAAAATACTCAATCAACGGACTCATCTCACTGACTATTCCATCAATTGGAGCAGTTGCAGACATCTTAGAAAAAATTACTCTGACGGCTTCCAGCGCTTCTTTTTGAATTCCTCCTTCTTCATCCTTAGAGTCAATAATCCATAAATTATCACTATAAGTTGTAGGCCTTAATCCGTACAGTCCGTTAATTTTATAGTTCGTATCACTAAGGACAACTTCGACATAATTTTTAATACTCTCATTATAAAAATCTGCTTTTTGTGTTTTATATAACTCGTTGACGACTTCTGCCTTAACATTTTCATTATTAGATTTATAGATATAATCCTTATCGAATGAATAAACAATCTCCTCGTCTTTGCCTGATTCATTTATTGCCGCCTTTAATTTTACAACTGCATAACCTTTTGCCTCAATTTTTGCAGTTACAAAATAATAGGTAGTTTTTACCACGACGCCGCTTTTGTCTTTAGATTCATCAATTCTTGTTTCCAATTTTGGCTCACCCATAGTAAAACTTTTCAAATTTATTTCGATATCAATATTTGAATATCTCATGCTTTTTTTCCAGCCATACACATCTAATCTGCTGTTTAAAGTTTCCTTATTAGGAAAAAAAGAAGCAAAATCTTTCCCTATAACAGCTTCTGTACTAAAAGTCCTTTTCTCTAACGGGACAAACTTTGAAGGTAAAATTTGATAATTTACTACAAGTGAAAATTTATCTAAATCGACCTTTTGCGGTTTGACTTGTGAAAAAGATTTAAACGAAATAAAAAGTAACAAGAAATATTTTATAGTATTTTTTAAATCCATGAATTTTATTTTTTTAGAAATCTGTTATTTTTTTGCGATTCAAGCTGCTCTTTAGTGTAAATATTTTTCACTTCTGCTTTTTTTGATGGTTCACTTATAAACATATATCGTTCTCCAATCATTTTTCCATCTGCAGCAAAGGCAGTTTTACCAAAAACAGCTGATTTTTCTATTATTTCATTAAAAATCAAAGTGTTGTCTTTTATAAAAATGCTATGCTCTTTTGGATTATCGCCTATTTCAAAATTTCCTAATCTTAATTTGCCTTCATTGTCATATAAACTATAATTTAAAACGAATCCATCAGGTCTACTATACGTTAAAAAAAGAAATTTATCCTGCGTTTTATCTAGCTTAAAAATGTTATAACTAACATCTTGTAAAATTTCTGTTCTTAATTTTCCATCATAATCACAAAGGGCACCTTTTCTGGATGTACTTGTTTGACAATTTGGTCCTTTACAAGGAATACTCACACTAAAAAAAGTATCTCTTCCGTCATATGCATAATCCTTATCAATTATTGTGTGTGAAAACGTATTATAATCACCTACCGAAACTAAATCATTTGGAAAGTCTGCAATAAATTTAGATTTTTGAAAATCATAAATCTTTGAACCTCCATTATGAAGCTGAAGCGTAATAAAACGATCTCTATAGATATTGATTTCTTTTATTTCTAATTTTGGATCGAATAAGACTTTTCCATCATAATAAATATTTCTAAAATACAATGATTCATCTGTACTGAAATTTGGATTTACCTGCTTAATTATTTTTTTTATTTTAGAAAAAATAACCAAATACTTATCATTCAATTCGTTTATAGAACTAAGACCCGTTGCACCTACTGACATAGGAAGGATATTCTTAAAATTTGAATAATCTATAACTTCAATAATATCATTCTTTTTAGCTAAATAAGCAAAGTCATTCTTTTGCTCTTTACCTTTAAAATACATTTTATCCAATGACGAAATTTCATCATAGTTGTTTGGTATTAATTGCTTATTTTGTTTAAAGTCAAATATTCCAAACAGTTTGCCATCCAAACTAGACGTAACACGATTGTCTTTTACATAAGTGTCGTAATCATATTTAAAGACTCTTCCCAACGCATGCTTGAAGGGTTGTTTTAGCAATGACTTACCCAATGTGTCCAGAACTGTAAAATCTGTATCTGTAAACGCTAATGCTTGCCCAAGCTTGTTAAAATTACCAATACGTTTGTAACTTGCCGGTACTATTATTTCACCGCAAGAATTGATTATACCAACTCTATCACTACTGTCAAAAAAATTATAAAATTCAAAAGGCTGGTTTGATGATCCATTTGTAAAATTGAAATTGGTTTTAATTCCAACATTTGGATTTTTAACATCATGTATTTCGACCTCTACATTTTCAAAAATCATATATCCACCACCATCATTTCCGCTTCCATGAACTTTTGATGTGAAAAATTTTCCACAATTTAATCCGCTCAGAAAATCTTTTTTATTATCCCTTTGAAAAGAATAAATAATTTCACCCTCAGGGTTTGCAATTTTAATATTTGAAGAATTTTTTTTCTCTTCTAAAAGAATAAAACCTCCTTTTTTTACTTGCAAATTGTAATCTTTCTTTAGATTCTCAATTTTAGCATTTTGAGAAAATGAAATTAAGGGTAATAGAAACAAAAAGGATTTATAAATTGTTTTTACCATTTTTTAGTAGTTGGTTTTTTATTTGATTTTTGGCTTGATATTTTGTTTTTATTTTAATTATCAGTTACACATCCTGTTGAAGCGCTTGAAACCGATCTGGCGTATTTAAGTAAAACTCCTTTTGTAACTTTCAACGGCGGTTGTACCCAAGCCGCTTTTCTGGCTGCAAATTCTTCGTCGGAAATTTTCAGGTCGATTGTATTTTTTACTGCATCGATCGCGATCAAATCACCATCTTTTACAAGTGCAATACCTCCGCCATCAAAAGCTTCTGGTGTAATGTGTCCTACGACAAAGCCATGTGAACCTCCAGAGAACCTGCCGTCAGTAATAAGAGCACAGCTGCTTCCTAGTCCGGCACCAATAATGGCCGATGTCGGTTTTAGCATTTCAGGCATCCCCGGACCACCTTTTGGTCCACAATACCTGATGACGACTACGTTGCCCGGTTTTATTTTTCCGGCCTCAAGACCTGGAATTACTTCAAATTCTCCTTCAAATACAACAGCCGGACCTTCAAAATATTCTCCTTCTTTTCCGCTGATTTTTGCCACAGCACCTTCAGAAGCAAGATTTCCGTATAAAACCTGAATGTTTCCTGTTGGTTTCAACGCTTTTTGAATTTCATGAATTACTTGTTGTCCGTCTTGTAAATCCGGAGTTGAAGCTAAATTCTCCGCAACTGTTTTTCCCGTAACGGTTAAACAATCTCCATGAATAAGCCCTACTTTCAATAAATATTTCATTACCGAAGGAATTCCTCCAGCTTCATGAATGTCTTCCATCATGTATTTACCACTTGGTTTCATGTCGGCCAAAACAGGTGTTCTGTCGTTAATTGCCTGAAAATCATCCAGAGTAATTTTAATATCCACCGCGTGAGCCATTGCAATTAAGTGCATAACCGCATTTGTAGAACCTCCTAAAACAGCAACAATTGTAATTGCATTTTCGAAAGCTTTGCGAGTCATAATGTCTCTTGGCTTAATATCTTTTTCTAATAAAATTTTAATAGCTTCTCCTGCAGCCAGACATTCGGCTCTTTTTTCCTGGCTTAAAGCCGGGTTTGAAGAACTGTATGGCAAGCTCATTCCTAATGCTTCGATTGCTGAAGACATTGTATTTGCAGTATACATACCACCGCAGGCACCTGCACCAGGACAAGCGTTTTGAATTACTCCTTTAAAATCTTCCGGAGTTATTTCATTTTTTACTTTTTTTCCTAAAGCTTCAAAAGCCGATACAATATTTAAAGATTCACCTTTCCACTTTCCGGAATGAATTGATCCTCCGTAAACCATCATAGACGGGCGGTTTAATCTTCCCATTGCGATTAGGGCTCCTGGCATATTTTTATCACAACCCGGAATGGCAATTACACCGTCGTACCATTGTGCACCCACAACTGTTTCAATAGAATCTGCAATTACATCGCGGGAAACCAATGAAAAACGCATTCCTTCGGTACCGTTTGATATTCCGTCACTAACACCAATAGTATTAAAAATAAGTCCGACCAGATTTGCATCCCAGACACCTTTTTTGACATCTTTTGCCAAATCATTCAAGTGCATGTTACAAGTATTTCCATCGTAGCCCATGCTCACGATACCAACTTGTGCTTTTTTCAAATCTTCTTCAGTTAAACCAATCCCGTACAACATGGCTTGCGCTGCAGGTTGTGTTTGATCTTGTGTGATGGTTTTGCTGTACTTATTTAATTCCATTATTGTATTATTTTTTTAATTTTTATTCAAAAAAAAACCTCCCAGTATTTGGAAGGTTTCTAATATAGTTTTTCAATTATATTTATACCATTCCCGATGCAGATGTGCTAAACACATTGACAACAACGACAGAAGAAATAATAATTGAGATTTGCATCATTTTATTTTTTAGTGTTACAAAAGTATGAAAACTTTAAGAACCAAAAAAATAAAATCTCAACATTTATAATACTTCTTGTTATTTATTTCAATTTTTTAATAAAAAAATTAAACAATTGTCGATTGTCCGATATGAACATTGTCATTATTAAAATAAAGTAAATCGTCTTTGCTGAAAATAAAGTTAGAAACAAACTCCCCTACTTCATTTGTACCGAATTTTGAATCTGGTTTTAAGTCAACTGTAACTACTTTATATTCAATTGCTTTTTCTACCGCTTTATAAACTACATTAGCTTCTTTGGTTAATCCAAAATGCTCTAATAAAAGCGCTGCTGCTAAAATCGAAGCAATCGGATTGGCGATGTTTTTTCCTTTTGCCTGCGGATATGATCCGTGAATTGGTTCAAACAAAGCATTTTTTTCTCCTAAAGATACTGATGGCAATAAACCAATAGATCCAGTAATAACGCTGGCTTCATCTGATAAAATGTCTCCAAATAAATTCTCTGTCAAAATCACGTCAAATTGTTTCGGATTTAAAATCAATTGCATGGCTGCATTATCCACAAATAAAAAGTCTAAAGCTACATCCGGATAATTAACGCTCACTTTCTGAACTACTTTTCTCCACAATCTTGAAGTTTCCAAAACATTAGCTTTGTCTACCATTGTTAGCTTTTTGCGTCTTTTTTGTGCCGATTTAAAAGCTAAATGTGCAACTCTGGTGATTTCTTCTTCTGAATATTCACATAAGTCAGAAGCATGTGTTCCTTCTTCATTTAATGTTTTTGCTCCAAAATAAGCTCCACCTGTTAATTCTCTGAAAATAGTAAAATCAGCTCCTTCGATAATTTCTCTTTTTAAAGGAGAAGCATCAATTAATGCTTTATAAGGTTTAATTGGACGAATATTCGCAAACAAACCTAATTCTTTACGAAGCCTCAATAAACCTTGCTCAGGTCGAACTTTTGCATTTGGATTATTATCATATTTTGGATCTCCAATTGCACCAAGCAAAACTGCATCTGTATTTAAACAAAGATTTAGCGTTTGTTCCGGCAAAGGATTACCTGTTTTATCAATAGCAATGGCTCCCATGAGCGCCTCTTCAAAAACAAATTCATGATTGTATACTTCGCCAATAGCGTATAAAGCTTTTTTGGCTTGTAAAATTACTTCCGGTCCAATTCCGTCTCCTGGTAAAACTGCTATTTTCAAATTCATAACGTCTCGTTCTTTATGATTTAAATCTTTATTTTTTGTCTTTGTTCTTTCGTCTTTCTTCTATTCTCTTTCTTCTATTCTCTTTCTTCTCTTTTCAACTAGCTTCTGATTAATTCGTCCTGAATTTTAGCAGCTTCAATAATCTGATGAATATCTGCATCTAAAACTTCTTTTTTAATATCCGCAAATTTCAAAAACTCAATGTATACAATATCTAATTGTACTTTTGTAAGCTCGTAACCTACTTTTTTTGCACGGTAAGCCAAAGCAGCTCTTCCGCTTCTTGCTGTTAAAATAATTGAAGACTCATTAACACCCACATCAAGCGGATCCATGATTTCGTAAGTTGCTCTGTTTTTGATCACTCCATCCTGGTGAATTCCAGAACTGTGCGCAAAAGCGTTTGCACCTACAATTGCTTTATTTGGCTGAACGATCATTCCCATACTTTCAGAAACCAAACGGCTCATTTCGTTCAATTCTCTTGTATTAATATTGGTATCTAAATTAAGGTAAGGATGTTGTTTGAAAATCATCACCACTTCTTCAAGTGCAGTGTTTCCGGCTCTTTCGCCAATACCATTAATTGTACATTCTATTTGTCTTGCTCCATTTATAGCGCCTGCAATAGAGTTTGCAGTTGCCATTCCTAAATCATTATGACAGTGACAGGAAAGTATTACGTTTTCGATTCCTTTTACGTTTTCTTTTAAATATTTAATCTTTGCACCATATTCTTCAGGCAGACAATATCCTGTGGTATCAGGGATATTTAATACGGTTGCACCTGATTTAATTACTTCTTCGCAAATTTTTGCAAGGAAAGCATTATCTGTTCTACCCGCATCTTCTGCATAAAACTCAACGTCTTCTACATACGATTTTGCGTGTGCTACAGCATATTTTGCTCTTGCGATAATATCTTCTGGTGTGGTATTTAGTTTATGGAGGATATGAGATTGTGATGTTCCGATTCCAGTGTGGATTCTAGGTTTTTTAGCATGCTTTAAAGCTGCTGCGGCAACATCAATGTCGTTTTTTACGGCTCTTGTTAGTCCACAGACGGTTGCATTCTCTACAATTTTACAAATCTCAGAGACCGATAAAAAATCGCCTGGACTTGACACAGGGAAACCTGCCTCGATAACGTCAACTCCCATTTTGTCAAGTCGATCTGCGATAACTAATTTTTGTTTAGTATCTAACTTACATCCTGGAACTTGTTCACCATCGCGCAAAGTGGTGTCAAAAATTTGAACTTTCTCTCTATTCATATTCATTTATTTAATGTAATTTCACATCTTGATAACAAATATATATTGTACTTCATCAGTACGAAATTCATTTTAATGAAATTATACTGTTTATAACACAATTTATAACGACTTAAATAATTAATAATCAATAAGTTATATTATTATATTTTACAATGGCTAACCATCAAAAAGATTTCTTATTTGTTCTTATTAAATCTCTTTCAAAATCCGAAAAAAGACAATTTAAAATTTTTGCAAGCCGATTGGAAACAAGTTCGAATACTAAATTCATCGAATTATTTAATATTTTAGATAAGTCTGAAACCTATGATGAAAAGCTGATCTTAAAAAGCGGAATCATCAAAAAAATACAGTTATCTAACTTAAAATCATACCTATACAAACAAATTCTAGTCAGTATCCGACTGAATATTCCCAGTCAGAATATTCGATATCAATTGCGTGAACAAATTGATTTTGCAGGGATTTTATATAATAAGGGCTTGTATAAACAGAGTTTGAAAATTCTGGATAAGACAAAAATCATTGCACTGGAAAATGATGAAAAATATATGGCGTATGAGATTGTGGAATTTGAAAAACTAATCGAATCACAATATATTACACGAAGTATTCAGGGCCGTGCAGATGAATTGGTTATTCAGGCCAAAGAATTAAATTACAGAAATACCATTTCAAGCAAATTATCAAATTTATCGCTTCAGTTATACGGAATCATGCTAAAAACTGGTTACGTAAAAAATGATGAGGAATATAAATATATTGATGATTACTTTAACAGGCATACTGCTAAATTAGACGAAAGTAAATTTGGCTTCCGTGAAAAATATTGGTTTTACAATGCCAATCTGTGGCGTAGTTTCCTTGTTCAGGATTTCTTGGCGAGTTATAAATATGCCTATAAATGGGTTACATTGTTTTATGATAACCCAAACATGATTTACCAAAATCCGGTATTTTTTCTAAAAGGAAACCACTACTTTTTAGAATCGCTTTATATGTTGAAGTACAAATCGAATTTCAAAAAATATTTAACGATTTTAGAAGAAACAATTGCAGATCCTAAATTTCCTGTAAACGACAACATTGCATCGCTATCATTTTTATACGTATACAACAACAAATTGAATTTACATATTCTGGAAGGAACTTTTGCCGAAAGCGAATATTTGATTCCGGAGATTTTAGATAAAATAAAAATTCACAGTGAACATCTCGATGAACATCACGAAATGTTATTTTTCTATAAAATTGCGTCTATTTATTTTGGAAATGAAAAATATACAGAATGCATTCATTATTTAGATAAAATTATCAATAACAAGAACTTATCAATGCGTGAAGACTTAATGTGTTTCGCAAGGCTTCTGTCGTTGATTGCACATTATGAGTTAGGAAAAGATTATTATTTAGAAAATAATATTAAAAACACCTATAAGTTTCTAATCAAGATGAACGATTTACATGAAGTTCAAAAAGAGATTATTAAGTTCTTAAGAAACCTAAATAACTTATATCCTGCTGATATTAAGAAGGAATTTATCAAAATGCGTTTGCGTTTTATTGAATTAGAGAAGAACACGTACGAAAAAAGAGCTTTCTTATACCTTGATATTATTTCATGGCTTGAAAGTAAAATTGAGAACAGAAAAATTGCTGATATAATTAAAGAAAAAGCAAAATTGAATAGCCGATAAAATATTGCAATTCCAATTTTTATCCTGAGGCTCGGGACCAAATTCCAATAAAATTGAAGCTTGTGATTTCTCCTCTATTGAAGTGACAAGCTGTATGCATATCAAACCGGATAGGTTTTTAAAACCTGTCCGGTTTACTTTTAGGTACGAATTACTAATGAATTCCTTCCTTTCTTAAAATCATCTACAATAACAACAAACCGTAGTTCCGGGCTGACAAACATCTCCTCTACCCGGCGTATTTGAAATAACTCCTCCCGCTTCGCCACATAATATAACGCATAAAGGAATACCTCCAGAAATAGACTTTTGAGCACTTTTACTTAAAATTTCAATGTTTTTTAGGTTTTTTAAATTTTTCATAATAATAGTATGATTTGATTTCATCTCCTACTCTTTTAGCTTTTCGGATTACGCTTTATTCATTCATTATCAGATTAATACAATCTAATTTAAACAAATAAAACGGTAATATTCGTACAAATATCAAAATTAACATTAGAGAAAATCCAAATTCCAAATGGTTTTGGTCCCAACCTTTGTCATAGTTAAAACTTTGACGAAATCTTTCTCGTAAAATTATAGCAATAAAAAATCCCAAACTCCAATAATTGGAATTTGGTCCCGAAGCCTCGGGATAAAAATATTGGAATTTTCTAAAAATTTAATCCGTAATATTATAAGATGCTACATAAAAATCTTTATTTACTTCTAAAGTTGGTTTATCAGAAGTAATTTTTTCTGCTTTCCAGTCAGTTGTAGGTTTTAAAATCGTATCAACACCGTTTAGTTTCACTTTAACCGGCATATCAAACTTTTCAACAGCATTAGACCATCTGTAGCCTAAATGTCCGTCTTTAAAGAAATATTCTAATGTTGGAATTTTTGTTGTTCTCAAATATTGATCAAAAACTTTACTCAAATCTATTCCAACCTGAGCGGTTAGATAATCTTCAATTTGTTTTGTTGTAACCGTTTGGTGATAAAAAGTACTGTTTAAACCTCTCAAAATCGATTTCCATTTTACATCATCATTCAAAATCTGACGAATTGTGTGCAGCATGTTCGCTCCTTTTGGATACATATCGCCTGAACCTTCGTTATTGACACCATAATTTCCAATAATTGGAGTATCGTTATGAATGCCTTTTCTACAGCCTCTTACATATTCAGCACCAGCGTCTTTTCCATAATAATATTCAACAAAAAGGCTTTCAGAATAGTTGGTAAAACTCTCATGAATCCACATATCTGCGATGTCCTTATACGTAATATTATTAGCAAACCATTCGTGCCCCGATTCGTGAATAATGATAAAATCAAATTTTAATCCCCAGCCCGTTCCGCTTAAATCGCGACCTAAATAACCATTTTTAAACTCATTTCCGTAGGTTACGCTGCTTTGGTGTTCCATACCTAAATATGGTGCTTCGACCAATTTGTAACTGTCTTCATAAAACGGATAAGGTCCAAACCAGTTCTCAAACGCTTTTAGCATTCTTGGCGCGTCCTTAAACTGTTCTTTGGCAACAGCCAAATTATCTCTCAAAACATAATAATTACAATCTAAATCGCCTTTTTCGCCTTTATATTTCTCCGAAAAATTTACGTAATCTCCAATATTAATATTTACACCATAATTATTAATAGGATTTGAAACATACCAATTGAACGTTTTAGTACCATCTTTTTGCTTTTTAACGCTTTGCAGCCTTCCGTTAGAAACATCAGTCAAATCTCCTGGGACATTCACGCTAATCAACATATTTTCTACCTCGTCATACATATGATCTTTGTTTGGCCACCAGGCACTTGCGCCTAAGCCCTGACAAGATGAAGCAATAAAATCTTTTCCGTTTTTATCTTTTTTCCAGGAAATTCCCCCGTCCCATGGAGCTTTAACGGCTTCTCTTGGTTTTCCTCCAAAAGAAATTACAATCTCCTTTGTTTCGCCCACTTTTTGAGCCTCAGTTAATTCAATAAAAAAAGCATTTCCGTTTCTTTCAAATTTCAATTCTTTTCCGTCCTGCGTTACTTTGTTAATTTGCATTGGTTCCTGCAAATCGATCTGCATTTTGTTGTATTGCGTTAAAACAGTATAACGAACCGTGTTTGATCCGGAAATAGTTCTATCAGCAGGACTTACTTTAATATCAAGATGGTAGTATTTTAAATCCCACCAGGCTCTTTCTTTAGTAATGCTTCCGCGAAGAGTATCCTGATGTGTAAAAACCGTTTCAGACTTGTTTAAAAGTCCTTGCGCATTGGCAGAAAAACCAACTAAAAAGGCGATAAAAACGCCACCAAAGTATTTTTTCATTATTTAAAAATTTGAATAGAAAAAAGGTATTAAATGAAATTAGTCTCCAACAAAAGTAAACATTCGAATTACATTTTTAATAATTTTGTGATTTCTATTCTAAAATTTAAATACAAAATTTAGTGATTCTCTTTAAATTTATCCCAATCAATATTTTATAAACCACATGAAAATTAGAAAGATTGCTGTCATTGTATCTTTAATGTTTTTTTTAAAAAACTATTCACAAACAATTCCCGTTCAAAAAACAAACGAAAAGATTACCATTGATGGCGATTTAAGCGATTGGAAAATACCTTTTTTAGGCCCGTTTGTAATTCATAATTCCGGAGAAAAAGCCACCCAAAATACCTTTGTTTCCCTTTCGTGGAATGATAAAAACTTATACATAGCGTACCGTTCTGAAGATTCTAAGATAATTGGAACTTCACAAACCAAAGATTCTAAATTATATGAAACAGATGATCTGGCAGAAATTTTTCTGGATCCTGACGGCGACGGGCAAAATTATCTGGAAATTGGCGTAAATGCTTTTTCCTCAAATTATGACATGTTAATCAAATGCCCGTCACCAAATTGCGGAGGATGGAATGCAAAAATGACTTTTGATATTTTAGAAATGGAAGCTGTAAGCAAAACAACTCCCGAAGGTTTTTGTACCGAAGTAAAGATTCCGTTTGCAAGTTTGGAAAAGATAAAAAACGGCAATTTTATCCAGCCGAAAGCCGGTACAAAATGGAAAGGAAATACCTTTAGGATTGATTATGGTAACACAACTGAATATCTTGCATTACAACCTTATAAGAGTTTGAATTTTGGATTTCATCAACCAGAGGAATTTGCATTTTTTGAGTTTGTGGAGTGATAATGAAATGGAACGCAGATGACGCGGATTCGCTAAAGCGAAAACGCAGATTTACGCGGATTTCTTTTTACTATACTTAATATTGTCAGACTGAGCGGAGTTGAAGTCCCGTTTGCTGAATCACTTTGCGGGACTTCAACTCCGCTTAGTCTGACATAAATTGCCTTATTTTTTTCTATTACTTCTGTCTTTTCTTCAAAACATCTACAACATCATTCAACTGAAAACCTTTTGCCTGCAGTAAAATCAAGTAGTGAAACAATAAATCAGCGCTTTCACTAAGAAACAAATCATCATTATCGTCTTTTGCTTCAATAACGACTTCAACCGCTTCTTCGCCTACTTTTTGGGCAATTTTGTTGATTCCTTTTTCGAATAAAGAAGCCACATAACTTTTCTCAGAATCAGCATTTTCTCTTCTAATTTTGATGGTGTTTTCAAGATCAGAGATAAAACCGTAGTTTTCCTTGTTTTCTTCCTGCCAACAAGTATCTGCACCTGTGTGACACGTTGGGCCAACTGGTTTTGCCTGAATTAAAAGCGTATCGCCATCGCAGTCATTTTTGATGCTTACCAAATTCAAAAAGTTGCCACTCTCCTCGCCTTTTGTCCAAAGTCTTTGTTTAGATCGGCTAAAGAAAGTTACTTTTTGGGTTTCTATCGTTTTCTGAATCGATTCTTCGTTCATATAACCCAGCATCAAAACATTCTTAGTTTCAGCATCCTGAATAATTGCCGGAATCAATCCGTGTGAACTTTTTATATCTATGTTCATGTTATTTTAGATTTTCTTTTATTATTTTAGATTTTAGAGTTAAGATTTTAGATTCATTCTGCACTCAACTCTATTCTCTTATTCTATTCTCTTAATTCTATTTTCTTGCTTCTATTCTCTTGTCTCTATTCTCTTGTCTCTATTCTCTTGTCTCTATTCTCTTGCCTCTAAACCCTAACTTCAATATCATTTTTCCTCAATTCTTCCTTCAAAGTCTTAATTTCAATTTCCTTAAAGTGGAAAACGCTCGCAGCCAAAGCCGCATCTGCTTTTCCTTCCTTAAACGAATCAACAAAATGCTGCATATTTCCTGCTCCTCCAGAAGCGATAATCGGGATATTAATTAATTGGGATAATTTAGCCAAAGCCTCGTTTGCAAAACCATTTTTGGTTCCGTCATTATCCATTGAGGTAAACAAAATTTCTCCGGCACCGCGTTCAGCAACTTCTACAGCCCAATCGAATAAGTTTAATTCCGTTGGCACTTTTCCTCCAACCAAATGCACAATCCATTGTCCGTCAATTTGTTTGGCGTCGATTGCAACCACAACGCATTGGCTTCCAAATTTCTGAGCCAGATCATTAATCAATTGCGGATTTTTTACTGCCGATGAATTAATCGAAACTTTATCAGCGCCGTTATTCAACAGAATTTCAACATCTTCAACAGAAGATATTCCGCCGCCAACCGTAAACGGAATATTGATTTTCTCCGCCACACTTCGCACCATATTTACTAACGTTTTTCTACGTTCTTCCGTTGCCGAAATATCCAGAAAAACCAATTCATCCGCTCCTTCCGCCGAATAAATTTCTGCCAATTCCACAGGATCTCCCGCATCGCGCAAGTCCACAAAATTAACGCCTTTTACGGTTCTTCCGTTTTTTATATCCAAACAGGGAATGATTCTTTTTGCTAACATTAATCTAATGTGTTAATTAGATAATTAGTCAATTAGATAATTACTTCGCAAAGCTTAAATTATCTGATTTTATAATTATCTGATTTTCTAATTTTTTCTACTCAAATACTGGACTTAAAAAAGTCCTTTCGTAACTAATAATGCACCTTGTATCTTCTGCAAGTTTAAAAGCGTCTACACACTCTTTATCTTCTTTAGAAAACATTGCTTTTCGATAATTTTCATAATCAGTAAGACTTGGAAATGAAAATAAGGCATAAGCAATATTATTTGCTCCTTCCGAAGGCATAAAATAGCCGTGATGCTGGCCTCCCAAACGATTCACTATCTTGATCCATCTTTTGCCGTAATCTTCAAAAACGGTTAATTGATAAGGATCTATAACGTATTTTAAGTGACATGTTATCATAGTTGATTCTTTTTTAATTTTCAGTTATTACACAGAGATTCACGAAGATTTCACAGAGCTTCACAAAGATTTTAGTGAATCGCTATTCCTTATTTTGTGCATATTTTCGAAATACCTATTTATTTAAAATATAATTTTCAAGTTGCTTTAACGAAATTCTACCTTCGTAAATCGCTTTTCCAATTATGGTTCCTTCGCAGCCTAATTCAGCTAATTTTGGCAATTCGTCGAAAGTTGAAATTCCGCCCGAAGCGATTAGTTTTACGCCATGTGCTTCTTTTAAGATTTTGCTGTAAAGATCAAAACTTGGTCCTTCAAGCATTCCGTCTTTTGCAATATCCGTACAAATAACATACTGAATTCCTTTGATTTGATAATCCTGAATAAACGGAATCAAATCTTCATCTGAATCTTCTAACCAGCCTGAAACTGCTATTTTTTCATCTTTAGCATCAGCTCCTAAAATAATTTTGTCTGATCCGTATTCTGAAATCCATTTTTCGAAAATAGCTCTGTTTTTTACTGCAATACTTCCGCCCGTAATTTGGTTTGCACCACTTTCGAAAGCAATTCTCAAATCGTCATCTGATTTTAAACCGCCGCCAAAATCAATTTTTAAACCGGTTTGTGAAGCAATTTGTTCTAATATTTTATAATTGACAATTTTACTCGATTTTGCACCATCCAGATCTACTAAATGCAAATATTCGATTCCGTGCGCTTCAAATGATTTCGCTACTTCAAGCGGATTTTCGTTATAAATTATTTTCGTATCGTAATCGCCTTTTGACAAACGAACACATTTTCCGTCAATGATATCTATAGCTGGTATTATTCTCATTTATTTAAGTCTTAAAGTTCGAAAGTTTAAAGTCATAAAGTCTCTAATCTTTCATTATATTTTTAAAAAATTCTCAAGTATTTTCTCTCCTACAGCGCCACTTTTTTCCGGGTGAAACTGTGTTCCGTAAAAATTATTTTTTTGCAAAGCCGATGCATATTCCAGTTCATAATTCGTTGTTGCAATGGATTCTACACAATTTGGCGCGTAAAAACTATGCACCAAATACATAAATTCATTCTCCGAAATTCCCTTAAACAAATCCGATTTTAAATCATAAATCTGATTCCATCCCATTTGTGGCACTTTTACTTTCGACGTAAATTTAACTACATCAACATCAAAAATCCCCAAACCTTTTGTGTTTCCTTCTTCAGATGAATTGCACATCAATTGCATTCCCAGACAAATCCCCAAAACCGGCTGTTTCAATTTTGGAATCAAACTATCCAAACCGCTTTCTCTAAGCTTTTTCATTGCCGAACTTGCCTCGCCAACACCAGGAAAAATCACTTTATCAGCTGCCAGAATTTCTTCCGGATTATTGCTCAAAACCGCTTTAAAACCCAGTCTTTCAATAGCAAACATAATGCTTTGAATATTTCCTGCTCCGTAATTTATAATTACTATTTTCAAAATTAATTTTAGATTTTTAGATTTTAGATTTTAGATTTCTCTGAAAACACATAAAATCATTTAGTACTATTTTTATTTTTTACAAATTTGTATAATGAGCTACCATTTTTATCACTAGACCATTATCATCAAAAAACATGACTTCGATTGCCATTTTATTCATAACCGATTTGTAATAAAGCGCCACAGAGTCAACTCCCGAAGTTACGTCAATCAACTCAAAATGCAAATCAGGAATTTTATCTAAAGTCTTCTTCCAATACGCTTTAACTTGTTCTTTTCCCTGAAGTGAACCACTTTCAATTCCACCGGCCAGTTTTATCATGGGAGTCGTAATTTCAATATCTTCGGCATAATGCTTCATAATATCCTCTAAATCATGCGAATTCCAGGATTCTATCCATTCTTTGGCAAATTTTTTCGCTTCCATACTATACTTTTTGTTTTTTGTTTCAGGTTTCATGTTTTAAGTCGCTCAACAGAACGCGAAACTTGAAACCTGAAACTTGAAACTATCTTTTTACAACATTCCTTTCGTTGAAGGCAAAATCATTTTTTCTGTATCTCTTTTCACCGCTACTTTTATAGCTTTCGCGAAAGCTTTAAAAATCGCTTCAATTTTATGGTGTTCGTTTGTTCCTTCGGCCTTGATGTTGATGTTGGCTTTTGCACCGTCAGAGAAGGATTTAAAGAAATGATAAAACATTTCTGTTGGCATTTTTCCTACCATTTCGCGTTTAAATTCCGTTTCCCAAACCAGCCAGTTTCTTCCTCCAAAATCAATTGCAACCTGCGCAAGACAATCGTCCATTGGTAAACAGAAACCATAACGTTCAATTCCTAATTTGTTTCCTAGTGCTTTCGCAAAAACTTCTCCCAAAGCAATGGCCGTATCTTCAATTGTGTGGTGTTCATCGACTTCTAAATCACCTTTCACCAAAATTTCCAAATCCATTTGACCGTGACGTGAAATTTGGTCTAACATGTGGTCAAAAAATGCGATTCCGGTTTCGATTTTACTTTTTCCGGTTCCGTCCAGATTTAAGTCAATAAAAATATCCGTTTCGTTGGTTTTACGAGTAATCGAAGCCGAACGCGCTTCTAGTTTTAAAAACTCGTAAATTGTTTTCCAACTCGTTGTCTGCAAGATAATTGTACTGTCTAATTCTTCGCGTTTCGACGAAATTTCATTGCTTCCAATTCCGTCTGTCATATTCATGAAAATCGCTTTTGCCCCCAGATTTTTTGCCAACTCAACATCCGTTAAACGGTCTCCCAAAACAAAAGAATTTGCCAAATCATAAGCCGGATTATCCAGATATTTCGTCAACATTCCGGTTCTCGGCTTGCGTGTTGGCGCATTATCTTCCGGAAAAGATCGGTCTACAAAAATATCATCAAACAAAACTCCTTCATTTTCAAAAGCTTTCAGGATAAAATTCTGCGTTGGCCAAAACGTATCTTCCGGAAAACTATCTGTTCCCAAACCATCCTGATTGGTAACCATCGCCAATTCGTAATCTAATTCATTGGCAATTTTAGCCAAATATTGAAACGCATTCGGATAAAATTCTAATTTATCCAAACTGTCTAACTGATAATTTTCTGGTTCTAAAACAATCGTTCCATCACGATCGATAAAAAGTACTTTTTTCATGTTTTTATTTTTTGAGAGTAAAGAAAATAGACTTTTAATTCTATCCAAAAAAGATCTTTCAATTTTTTCTTTCTTCTTTGCTCTATAATCTTTCTTCTATTTTAATAACTTCAATTCCTTAATCAAAACTGCGTTTTCCTCCGGAATTCCAATCGTAAAACGCAGGCAATTTTCGCATAAAGGCTGAGTAGTTCTGTTACGAATTACAATTCCTTTTGCAATTAATTCGTCGTATCTTTTATTGGCATCATCTACTTTTACCAAGATAAAATTAGCCTCGGTAGGATATACTTTCTCTACAAAACTAACTTCAAGTAAAACTTTAAGTAATTCCTCTCTTTGTTCAATAATAGAAGTGATTTCCTGTTTTATTTTATCCGCATCTTTCAAGCGTTCAATTGCTCTTTGCTGTGTTAATTCGTTTACATTGTACGGAGGTTTTATTTTGTTTAAAACCGAAATTACCACTTCAGATGCGTAACAAATTCCCAAGCGAATTCCGGCCAAACCGTATGCTTTTGAAAGTGTTTGTGTAATCACCAAATTTGGATATTCATCAATTTCTATTAACCAGCTTTCTTTGTTCGAAAAGTCAATATAAGCTTCATCAATTACAACTAAACCTTTAAAGTTTTGAAGTAATGTAACCACGCTTTTATCAGAAAAAGAGTTTCCGGTTGGATTATTCGGAGAACATAAAAAGATGATTTTTGTGTTGTCATCAACCGCTTCTAAAATCTTCTCAACCTGTGGCTGAAAATCTGTCGAAAGCAAAATTTCCCTATTTTCTACCGCATTAATATTTGCCAAAACACCATACATTCCATAAGTTGGTGGCAGTGAAATAATATTATCAATTTTCGGCTCGCAAAAAGCCCTGAAAAGCAAATCTAAAACTTCGTCACTTCCGTTTCCTAATAAAATCTGACTTGGTTTTATCATTTTATTCTTCGCCAAAATCGCCTTAACAGAACTCTGCTGCGGATCAGGGTAACGATTTACCCCATTTTGAAAAGGGTTTTCATTGGCATCCAGAAAAATCATTTCTGCAGTGTCAAAATCTTCAAACTCATCTCGTGCAGAAGAGTACGGTTTTAATGTTTTTACGTTTTCACGTGTTATTGTATTTATATCGAATTCCATTCTTTTATTTTTAAGGAGAATAAAGAATAAAGAATCAAGAGTAAAGATTATAGACTCAAATCTAATCCCATATTTATTTCTCTCTCTTCTTGATTCTTTACTCTTGATTCTTTACTCTTGATTCTTTACTCTTTACTCTTGATTCTTTACTCTTGATTCTTTACTCTTGATTCTTTACTCTTGACTCTTTACTCTTGATTCTTCACTCTAAACTCTTTACTCTAAACTCCTCAATCTCAAAGTAACAGCATTTTTATGCGCTTGTAAACCTTCGGCTTCAGCCATAACTTCGATTGCTTTCCCGATATTTTGAATTCCTTTTTCTGTTATTTTCTGAAACGTCATTGATTTCATAAAACTATCTAAGTTTACGCCGCTGTAATTCTTTGCGTATCCGTTTGTTGGCAAAGTATGATTGGTTCCGGAAGCGTAATCTCCGGCACTTTCCGGTGTATAATTTCCAATAAAAACAGAACCTGAGTTTATGATTCCGTTGCAATAAAAATCATCAAATTCTGAACAGATTATAAAGTGTTCCGGTCCATATTCGTTGATTAAATCCAAAGCAATCTGATCATTTTGCACATAAATTAATTTCGAATTTTCGATTGCTTTTTTAGCTATTTCTTTTCGTGGAAGCTCTTCAATCTGAGCTTGAATTTCTTTTTCAACAACATCAATTAATCTTTTTGAAGTCGAAACCAAAATAACCTGACTGTCTGTTCCGTGTTCTGCCTGAGATAATAAATCTGATGCCACAAACGCCGGAACCGCCGTGTCGTCTGCCACAACCAATAATTCTGAAGGTCCCGCCGGCATATCGATTGCAACGCCAAACTGAGTGGCTAATTGTTTAGCAACAGTGACAAATTGATTTCCCGGACCGAAGATTTTATATACTTTTGGAATCGATTGTGTTCCAAAAGTCATTCCGGCAATCGCCTGGATTCCGCCAACTTTTAAAATTTTAGTAACTCCGCATAAATTCGCTGCATATAAAATGGCCGGATTTATTTTTCCGCTTTTATCTGGTGGCGAACACAATACTATTTCTTTACAACCTGCAATTTCTGCTGGAACCGCCAACATTAAAACTGTTGAAAACAAAGGCGCTGTTCCACCTGGAATATATAAACCAATTTTCTGAATTGGTCTTTTTTCCTGCCAGCAATTTACACCTTCTATAGTTTCAACAACAATTCTTTCTGTTTTTTGAGCAGTGTGAAATTTATAAATATTTGCTTTTGCCAACTGAATCGCATCTTTTAATTCACTTGAAATTGAATTAATTGCTTCTTCGATTTCTGCAGAAGTAACTTCATAATTTTCTAAAGAAATTCCGTCGAAAATAGAAGTGTATTTTCCAACGGCTTCATCGCCTTTTTTCTGTACTTCTTTAAAGATTTCTTTTACCGTGACTTCGATATCATCGATGGTTTTGGTTGGTCTTTTTAATATTTCTGACCAGGTTTCTGGTTTTGGATTGTCTATTTTATTCATAATTGTATTATTTAAATAAATTCCAATTTTTTATCCCGAAGCTTCGGGACCAAATTCCAATTGCTGTGTGTTTTTTAACCGCAAAGAGCGCAAGGTTTTTTACTTTTCTTTGATTTTCTTTATAAACGTTAAGTTCGCAAAGCTGTTGTCGAATTTTGGAATTTTTCTTTGGAATTTCTTTTTTAAGTTGGAATTTGGTCCCGAAGCTTCGGGATAAAAATTGAAATTTCTTTTTTAAAGAACCATTTTCTCAATTGGGCAAACTAAAATTCCTTCGGCTCCGGCTTCTTTCAATTTGTCGATTACATCCCAAAAAGTATCTTTGTCAATTACTGAATGTACGCTGCTCCAGCCTTCCTGCGCTAAAGGTAAAACTGTTAAGCTTCGCAAAACCGGAAGAATTTTTCCGATTTCGTCGATTTTGTCGTTTGGTACGTTCATCAAAATATATTTGGAATTTCGGGCTCTTAAAACCGATTGGATTCTGAATTTTAAAGTATCAATGTGTTTTTGAATTTCCGGAGAAACTTTTGGCGAAACCGCTAAAACTGCTTCACTTTTCAGGATTACTTCAACTTCTCTTAAATTATTTTTGAATAAAGTACTTCCGCTTGAAACAATATCGACAATGGCATCGGCAAGACCAATGTTTGGTGCAATTTCTACAGAACCTGAAATTTGGTGAATATCAACCGTTAAACCAAAAGAATTAAAGTATTCGTTAACGGTATTTGGATAGGAAGTCGCAATTCTTAAACCTGCCAAATCCTGAATCGAATTGTATTCGAAAGTTTTAGGAACGGCTACAGAAACCTTGCATTTTGAGAATCCAAGTTTTTGAATTACTTCGATGTGTTTTCCTTTTTCTACTAATAAATTATCGCCTACTATGGCTAAATCTACGACTCCGTCAATTAAATACTGAGGAATATCTGAATTTCTCAAGTATAAAACTTCTAAAGGAAAATTAGAAGCTTCTGCTTTTAACTGATCGTTTCCGTTGTTGATCGAAATACCGCAGTCTTTTAGAATTTGAATGCTGTCTTCGTTTAAACGACCTGATTTTTGAATTGCAATTTTTAATGTACTCATTTTTTAGTTGTTTTGTTGGGTTGATAGTCTGAGTACAAAGAATTGGAATTAAAAAACCCGCTTGATGTACTCAAACGGGTTTTAAAATATGATGATTTACATGCATACCATTAACACATCGCCTGAGAGCAATAATGAAAATGATGATGATGTAATTGAATTGAAATCATGATTTGTGTTGTATATTATTCTTTGATTCGGTTGCAAATATAATGGATAATTTCATAAAAAAGCAATTTTTAATTTAACTTAACGATAGTTTATTGTTAAAAAAGTTCGTGGCTACAAGTTTTACTACATTTTTTTAATTTACTATAACGTTTTCAAAATTTAGCTGAAAACCAAAATTACCGTAGTTCCCTCTCCTATTTTACTTTCAATTTGAAACTCTACCTGAAGCAGTTCTGTAATTCTTTTGACGATAGACAATCCCAAACCTGTTCCCTTAATTTCCGGGTGTTCAGTCGAACCAGATCTAAAGAAAGGACTAAAAACTGATTCTAAATCTGCCTTTTCAATCCCGATTCCGTGATCAGAAATTTTGCAGACTGTTTTATTATTTTGTTTTGATAGTAAAATCGAAACTTCGCCGTTGTCTTTATTGTATTTTATCGCATTCGATAACAAATTTCTTAAAATGGTAATCACCAAAAAATTATCTGATTTTACATAAAAATCCTCTTCTGCATCAAATTTAATATCGAGTTTTTGTGCCTTTATCTTCTCTGCATTTAAAGTTAAAACATCCAAAATAAGAGCGTTCAGATACACAGATTCTGTTTGTATATTCTGCTTTTGATTTTCATAACGAGCCATCAATAAAAGCTGATCTACCAACGTATTTAAATGGTCGACTTCTTTAATACAATAATTAATTTTTTCTTCGTATTCCTTATTATCACGTGGTTTACGAATAAGTACTTCAAGTGTTCCTTTAATAACTGTAAGTGGTGTTCGCAATTCGTGTGAGGCGTCTGAAGTAAACTGTTTTTCGCGCTCAATTGCATCTTCAATTCTAATTAATAAATGGTTTATTGTTTTAGAAAGTGTGTATAATTCATCCCGCGTTTTGGGCAGCGGAATACGCGTTTTCAGATTGTCTTTTGTAATGCTTTTTGACGTATTTATTATCGCATTTATCGGTTTTATACTTCTGCCCGCAAAGAATCTGGCAATAAAAAAAAGCAGCAATAAAATTGCCAGAAATGACAAACACATAATGTCAAACAAATTATTAAGCACCGATTTTGAATCGGCCAATGACATTGCTACAATGATGTATCCTATTTTTTTGCTTTTTACATGAAGCTGAACCTGAATTTGCCTGAGGGCATGGTCTCCCATTTTAGTGTCAAACAACTCATAATCTTCTACAGAATCATTAAATTCAAGTGTTTGCGATTTTAAATTGGGTGCTTTTTCAATAATTTTTTTATTCAAATCTAAAAACTCTACAAAAACCGGATTTACATCAATTGTATTATGTTCCCGTTCGTTCCATTCTTCTTTATCAATTAGAATTATTTTATTTCCTTCAACCTTAATTTCTTCTAAATGATTTTTAATTTCAGCTTTTATATTTTCATCAATATCACTATAAACAGTGTGTTTTACAATAGAATAAATTACAGAGAAAACCACTAAAATCAACAATCCTGTTGTGATAATATAGTTTAGGGCAATTCTATTTTTAAAGGAAAGTTGTTTCATTTACAGATCATTAGCGATATAGCCAATACCGCGAATTGTTTTTATATAATCTTCTTCAATTTTTAAATTGAGTTTTTTTCGAATGGCGTTCATAAACACATCAATTACGCCGGTATCATATTCAAAATTAATTTCCCAAACGTCTTTTAAAATTTGATTTCTAGTGCAGACTTTTCCTTTATTTCTAATCAAATAGGTCAATAATTCAAATTCTCTTTGGGTTAAAGAAACTTCTTCTGCATTTTTAAAAACAATGTGTTTGGATAAATCGATTCTAATAGTGCCCAAAGTTAAAATTTCATTTTCTTTCGGAGTTCTAAAATGAATTTTAATTCGCTCTACCAATTCTTCAAAACTAAAAGGTTTTTTAATGTAATCATTGGCACCGGCTTTTAAACCTTCTATCGTTTCCTGAACAGTATCTTTTGCCGTCAAAAAAATTATTGGCGTATGCTGATCTTTGATTCTAATGGCTTTGCATAAATCTAAACCGTTGATTTTAGGCAGCATCCAATCCAAAAGAATGAGATCAAATTTTTGATTCTGAAGCAATTCAAAACCCTTAGAACCGTCATTTGCCGTAGTAATCTGGTATCCTTCTTCCTGCAATCCCTGCTGCAAAAACTGAACAATACCCAACTCATCTTCAACTATTAAAATATGCATCTATCATTTTTAATTTAAGATTATAATCTTTTTTGATTATTCAAAGGTAAATATTTTAGCATTGAGACGGCACTAAAACTCGTCATAATAGCTGTAATTCCAACATCTTAAGCAAATATTAAGTTAACGCTAAGTAAGGTAAAAGCCAACTTAATCCCTACTTAATTCACCAAAATTAATTTTGCATAAAATATAGTACCATGACTTTACATAAGAAGTTTTCTCCTTTTTACAATCTTGCTTTGTTTTATTTCATTATTAGTTTTGTACTGCGGATTGTTTTATTGTTTCATCCCATAACACAAAGCTCTTTTACAATTATCGAAAGCCTGAAAATCTTTACTTTAGGATTAGTTTCTGATTTTTTTGTGTTTGTAGTTGCCAGTGTTTTTTTATGGCTGTACCTTATTTCTGTTTCAAATTCTAAATACAATAAACCTTCGGGATATATAATTCTTGCTGTCTTTGCCGCTCTTTTTTTATACGTTGCTTCGGGCAAAAGTATTTTTGATGAGTATGGTGGTGCTTTGCCGAAAATAGTTCTAATTTTTATTGCCATCAAAACAATTTTATTCGCTCTTATGCTTTTTCTTCCAAAATTGAGAGCAAAAATCAGATTTTGGATGTTTGCTTTCGTGATTTTTTTATATGTTTTATTTATTCTTCAAAATGGTTTAAGCGAATATTTCTTTTGGAACGAATTTGGTGTGAAATACAATTTTATTGCGGTCAATTATCTTATTTACACCAATGAAGTTATTGGCAATATTATGCAGTCTTATCCGGTGATTCCGCTATTTTCTGCTTTATTTTTAGTGACTGGAATTGTGACTTATTATATTCTCAAAAATTCTAAAAATTTCATTAACGAGATTCCAACTTTAAATAAAAAACTAAAATTGACGGGAGTTTATCTGGTTTTATTTTTTATTTCTTTAATGGCAATTCCAACTTTTGCCAAAACAGAAAATTCTAAAAATGTTTTTGTTAATGAATTACAGTCAAACGGTTTGTATAAATTTTACCTGGCTTTTGAAAACAACAAATTAGATTACTTTAAGTTTTACAAAACACTTTCTAACGAGAAATCTTTTTCAATTTTAAAAAAGCAGTTTCCTTCTGTTTCCGGAGAAAGTACTACGCGAACAATTAACGGAGATTCATTGGAAAATCATAAAAATGTAGTTTTAATTACAATCGAAAGTTTAAGTGCTGATTTCATGAAATCGTATGGTAATCAACAAAATATAACGCCATTTTTAGATAGTCTGGCGAAAAAAAGCCTTCAGTTTACAAATTTATACGCTGCAGGGAATAGAACGGTACGCGGTCTTGAAGCCGTAACGCTATGTTTACCGCCAACGGCTGGCGAAAGTGTGGTAAAAAGAGAAGACAATAAAAATAAATTTTCTACAGGTTACATCTTTAAACAGAAAGGATATGATGTAAAATTCATGTACGGCGGAGATGCATTTTTTGATAATATGCAGGATTTTTATTCTGGAAACGGTTATGAAATTGTCGACAAAACCAGTTTTTCTCCTGAAGAAATCACGTTTTCGAATGTTTGGGGTGTATGTGATGAAGATATGTACAACAAAGCGATCAAAGTTATGAATACGGAAGCTGCGCAAAACAAGCCCTTTTTTAATCATATTATGACGGTGAGCAATCATAGGCCTTTTACGTATCCGAATAATAAAATTGATATTCCGGGAGATATTAAATCGCGTGATGGCGGTGTAAAATATACGGATTATGCTATGAAAAAATTCTTTGAAATGGGGCGTAAACAACCATGGTTTAAAAATACTGTGTTTGTAATTGTTGCGGATCATTGTGCGTCGAGTGCGGGAAAAACCAAGCTTCCGTTAGACAAATACAGAATTCCGGCTTTTATTTATAATCCTGATATTAAACCGGAAACATGCAATAAATTAATGTCGCAAATTGATTTAATGCCAACACTTTTCGGGCTTTTACATTTTAATTATCAAAGTAAATTTTTCGGTCAGGATGTTCTGAAATCCGATTATAGACCCCGCGCTTTTATTGCAACTTATCAGGATTTAGGTTTGATAAAAGATAATGTTTTGACCATTTTATCGCCAAAACAGCAAGTAAAACAGTTTCAATTAAAATTGAATCCAAAAGATGGTGTTTCAAAAGATTATCAAATTTATTATGATGAAATTCCGCTGAAAACAGAACGAACTGATTTGGTAAATGATGCGGTTTCATTTTATCAATCGGCTTCGTACTTGCTGAAGAATAAGAAATATCAAAAGTAATTTTTTTAATTTACGGTCTCAGGTTTCAGTCTCAGTTTTCAGTGTCAGATTTCAGTCTCAATTTACTGTCTCAGATTTCAGATTTAACCGCAAAGTTTGCAAGGCATTTACATAAAAAAGGCTCAAATTCAATTGAATTTGAGCCTTTTTATTATTGTTTTCGAATCTGTAAACTGAAATCTGAGACAGTAAACTGAGACCGAGACTGTAAACTATAAATTAGTCGTTCTGATTCTGCATTCCGAATAGATCTCCGTTTTGATATAATTTTAAATCGTCTTTTAGCGCCTGATTGTTTCTTTGTGTAACTGCTGATGCATCTAAATCGCTTAGGTCTGGTTTTCCGGCGTTTACCCACGCAGTGAACCAAAAACTTGCTGTTGCTTCGATTGCTTTTCTCATTTGTTTTTCGACCATTCCGTTTAAATCTTTATGCAGTTTTTTAGCATATTCATCAGAGAAAACAGCCGTATTGTATTTGCTTTTCAATACTTTTCCTTCAGCATCCATTTTAAAAACCTCATTTTCAGGAGTTGCAGTTCTTAGTTTTTTATCAATGTCTAATAAAGGCTGCGCTAAACTATGTGTATCATTAATCATGTCCCAGGTTGCTTTATGAACATCTTCATAATAATGCGCCTGCGGAACATTTAGTTTGTAATTTTTTGCAAATAATTCAGGCAATCTGCTTTCCCAAAGAGAATGAATCCCTTTTTGTTCGCTCAATTGTCCGTCGTGGTTGGCAGAAGTATGCAATGGCATGTGCGCATCACCTACATAATGACCTAAATCTGCAGCAAGAAATAAAATTTCTGCTCTGTTTTTATCTTTAAAAGCTTTGGTTAATTTAACCATCAAATCTTCAATATACCAAGGTAAAATTCCGTTGTCGTTCAGGAATTTAGCATCATATTTTTTCTTTGCTTCTTCCATGGTTTGCGGCCAGGCTTCAGCTGGGCCAAAATTTTCCATATCAAAATAATGTCTCGGATTTTCCTCTTTATAATTCAACGCATATTTACGAATGTCTGGCACAGAAGCTTCCTGTGTAATAAAATCAATATGATTATAAAAGAATACTTGCAGTGGATGGGGCAAAGCCATAACTGCAGCTTTGTTAATACGCTCATGGCCAACGATTCCCCATGATAATGTCAAAAATCCAATTCCTAATACAAAAAAAGCGATTAGTTTCGAATTCATTTTAAAGTTTTTCATTTGTAAATTTGTTTGAGGGGGCAAATTTATCTCATTTAAATATAATTCAAAAGGATACTGGCAAATATTGTTTGAAATTATTTTTTTTATTTTTTGAACACATAAAAGGTATAGTTCATATTAAAAGTTTCTTTGTAAATTCGTTCTTATTTTACTCCTAAATTTAATATATGCGCCTTATTCGTTTGAGTTTTATTTTTTTGATATTTACTTCAATTTGTTCAGCACAAGATGATATTGTACAATTAAAAGGTGTTAGCGATACCATTTTAAATCCTAAAAGAACATTGTCTGTTGCTGATCCGCTGGATCCTGTAAAAACAATGCAAAAATTGTTTCCGGGAAAATTATATAACCTTTCTGATCATAATACCTTTTTAAGCTGGAATTGCAAAAAATGTAAACCAGCGTCTTTTATTGATGTTAATGCCGAAGGCGATCAATTGTTTCCTTATACAGAAGGCGTTGCAACAAGACTTTTATCAAATATTGATTATACAGATTCTAAAGGGAATCAATTTAAATTATTGTTTTTTAATCATTCTGTTTATGATGCAGATGGCTTGCAAACGAGCAGATTTACCGGTGGTTTGTTAGGCGTTGCTAAGTTTGCAAAAAATGGAAATAAGTGGGATATGAGATCTTTTCAGCCGGCTGTAGCGGGATTTGGCGCTTTTGCCCAATCGCCAAAACCTAAGCTTTTAGAAATTGGAGAAGATCAATACGCTTTTACACTTTTGCATGTAAATGGCGGCGGCGGAGGTCCGTTTGATGGCACTTTATATCTTGTTGTTGGTTTAGATGGAAAATACCAGCCTATTATGGAAGCCTTTCAATATCAGCTTACAAATATTGAAGATATCGATTGGTCAAGCTCCTATAAAGTTGTTAATGATAGCAATAAAAAATATTTCAGGGATATTATTATCACTACAACCGGTACTTATCACAAACCAAAAGCTGATGCAGAATTTGATGTTAGCTTACCGGAAGAAGTTAATGAAATGACCAAAACAAAAAAGCAATTTACGTTTACCATCGAAAAACGATACACCTTTAGCGGTAAACGTTATAAAACTGCTGGCAAACCAGTTGTGAAAATAAAATAATGTTTTTTTTACCATATAAGTCATATAAGTTCATATTAAAGCTGGATTCAATCTTTTAAACGAACTTTATATTTAATGAACTTATATGACTTTTATGGTGAAAAACTAATTCAGATATAGAATTGAAATTAAGCTTAAGGCTGCTATAAATATCCAAAGGAATATTCCCTGAAACAGAGGCTTCACCCCTACTGACTTTAAGGTATTTATATTTAAAGTGGCACCAATTAAAAACAACGTTATTGTTAATCCAATTTTAGCAATTCCAACAATATGTGGCGCAACTATAGCTGTTGCAGGAACATAAGTATTGAAAAGCATTGCCAAAACAAACAAACCTATAAAATACGGAATCTTGATTTTTGTTCCGGAGTTTTGAGATTTTTTATTGAAAATCAAAGCTGTTAAAATTGAAATTGGAATAATCCATAAGGCTCTGGCTAATTTTACGGTTGTCGCTATTTGCAAAGCTTCAGCACCGTATTTATTCGCGGCACCAACTACAGAACTTGTATCGTGAATAGCAATAGCGCACCATAAACCAAATTCTTTTTGAGACAAATCAAGCTGATGACCAATAAATGGAAAGGCAAATAGCGCGATTGAATTCAGAATAAAAATAACACCCAGGGCAATTGAAGTTTGGTTTTCATTTGATTTGATAACCGGAGAAATGGCCGCAATGGCGCTTCCGCCACAAATTGCTGTTCCGCACGAAATTAAATGAGATGTTTTTTTGTCGGTTTTAAGCCATTTTCCTAAAAGTGTTCCGAAGATTAATGTGCTGAAAATAGAAAATATCGTTAACAAGAATCCTTCTTTTCCTGCTGAAATGGCTGATGCAGCGTTCATTCCGAAGCCTAAACCTACAACCGAAAATTGCAATAAATACATGATGGCCTTATGATTGAATGCAATAAACGGATTTCCGAAAACATTTACGATCAAAACGCCTAGCAATAAAGCAATTGCCGGAGAAATAACCGAAAACATACACAAAATAATCGCCAAAGCAAAAACAGCTTGCTGAATATAAAGGTTAACTTCGAATAAATGTGTTGCTGTATGTTGTTTCGTTTTCAAAATAAGGTAATTGATATTTACCTTACAAAGGTCTGCCCTTTATATTGAATACACCAATCGTAAAATACAATCGACTATAACTTCAGGTTATAGTAAGATGAAATATTTTGAACAAATAACTCAGATAAAGCATCTGATTTTCCTAATAAGGTAATGATATAAAAATGTCTTTCGATGCTTAATTTTTCAACATCTAAAACAATTAATTCATTATTTTTCAATTCTTTATCGACTGCATGTATTGACATAAAGGCAAAACAATCTGAATTTAAAAGATATGATTTGATGCTTTCCGTGCTTCCTAGCTGCATTTCGATTTGTAAATCTGATAATTTGAAGCCTACTTGTTTTAAAGCAAATTCTATAACTTCAAGTGTTCCTGAACCACGTTCACGAGTGATAAATTTCATTGATTTTAAATCTTCTAACAAGATCTCACTTTGTTTTACCAAAGGATTTTTACTGCTGCAGACCAAAACCAATTCGTCTTTTAAAAACGGAATATATCTAATCGATTGATTTTTAGATTGTCCTTCAACAATTCCGATTTCGATTTCTTTGTTAATTAAGGCATTTTCAATTTGCTCTGTATTTCCGTTCAGCAAATTGACTTTTATGTCTTGCTGTTTTTGATGGAATCTCGCTAAAACGGGAGAAATGATATATTGTGAAATGGTTGTACTTGCTCCTAACCTCAATAATCCCTGACGTTCGCTGCTAAACGAACTCATATCAAAATCGATTTTGCGATAGATTTCAAAAATGTTTTTGGTGTGTTTTAGCAGAATTTCTCCGGCGGGAGTTAAGGCGATTTTAGAACCGTTTCGTTCAAAAAGTTTGGTTTTGTAAGTTTCTTCGAGTTCCTGAATGTGTTTCGAAACTGCCGGCTGTGTAATATACAGTTCTGTTGCCGCTTTAGTAAAATTAAGGCGAAGTGCAACGGTGTAGAAAACTTTTAGGCGGAAATCCATGTCATTTAATATTTTCCCATTGCTTCAACTCCAGTTTCTGAAAATTTCAAAATTTCAGTTGTAATTGGATATCCTGATTTCTCATATTCTTCAACTACTACAGAACCAAGACGTTCAGAAAAATACTCAAAATCTTGCTCTCCAAAGATATAACAAAAATCTCTCACAGGAATAACAGCATAAAATGGGAAACCAATATTATTTTTAACTAAATCCTTAATTTTTGATGAAAAAAGACAAGCACTTTTAAGCCAAACTTCTTCAATATCAATCATTCCTAATTTATGATTATCAACATCTTCAATCTCTATCTGAACTTTATCTAAAAAAGTGTCTAAATTTAAATCAACTTGATTTTTTAGTTCTTCTAAGTCTAAGTTCCAGTCTATCAAATCATCATCAGAAATAAATGAAAAGTTATTATTAGTATTTAGCATAAAAACTTTACTAAATTCATTTGTTACCTTTTCATATATTAGGTTTTCAAACTCAAAGTCATTAGGGAAAAATTGTACGTAAATTTTGTCTTTTATATTCTCCCAATCTTCTTTTTTTGATGAATGTGAAACAATTGTATTAACTAAATCTGTTATATAACTATCATCATTATCTCTTTCGTAATTGCGCCTAACATTATCTAAACTTACTTTTAATTCAGATTCTTCTACATATATAAGAATAAATCCATCTTTATCAATACAATCAATAGTTAAGCCTTTACTTTCAAGTTGCATTTTAAACTTATTAAAAACAATATCTTCTTTACTATTACTTTTGAATGAATCTAACATATATTAAAATTTTAGATTTTACTTAATTTAAATGTTTATCGAAATCTACAACAATCCATTATATTTTCTAATAAACCATTCTGTTGTCAATAAAACCGCAATTAAAATCAATAACCAAACCCAGTCAATTAGCGGAGTTTTTGTTGAGATGTTTTTTTCTATTGATTTGTATTCTTTGTTTTCGATTAAAGTTTTAATCAAATCATCAACCTGATTTTGGAAAAAGGTTTTTCCGTTGGTTTGTAACGCTAATTGTTTCAGTTTTACAACATCCGGATTTACAAACTGCTTTTCAATATCAAAATCTAAAATCTCAAAATGGCTTGAATAAACGGTATTTGAATTTAATTCTTTTACTGTAAAATTATATTTTCCTGCTTGTAATCCGTCCAGATTTGCTGAGAAAGAATTGTTTCCTTTTAATAAATCGTAGTTTTTGGCTTGTTTGGTTTCGGCATTTGTAACGGTGATTGTTAATCTTGCTTTTTCGTCGAACTCATAGTTTTTATTGAAATATTGGGCATTTATTACAATGGCTTCACCTGAATTATAAAAACTTTCATGTGTTACTACTAATGATTTTCTTGAAGTTGATGTTGCTAAAAACTGAATTATCTTATCTATAAAAACATCATATTTATCAAATGACTGATTGTCAATATGGCTTTGCAAACGCCATTTCCAGCTATTTTCTCCTAAAAGAAAGGCTGTGCGTTTTCCTTGATTTTCGGCGAAAGCCAATAACGGAGCATTTGTTGAAACGTTTCTAATTTTAGACGAAAGTAAAACAGAAACATTGCCGTTTGTTGTAATGGTCCCGAATGGATTTTGTACTGGAGGAAAATTTTCAAATCCGATATTGTCTATTGCAAACAAATTAAATTGCGACTGAAATTCGTTTAGATAATCTTCTCTTTGATTACTCATTTGAAAAACCAAATTGTTTTGTTGTTGGTTTAAAAAATTAAAATCAGTATTGTTTCCGGTTATGATAAAGGTGTTTGTTCCGGCTAATTTATTGTTGTCAAAAATGGCTTTAAAAGCAGTTGTTGGCTGATATAAAACTAAAACAGAAACCTCTTGTAATTGGTTAATTTCATTTGGTTTAACCAGTATCACTTTACGTTGTGCATTAACTTCTATCGAACGTTTTAATGCTGCAATATCCGGATGGTTTATTGACGAAACAATTGCAATTGTAGATTTTTGATCAATAATTTCTACAGCAAAATTTTTGACGTTGTTGTAACTGTTTTTCTCTTTTGTGTTTGAAGAAATAGTTGCTTTAAAAATCTGCAATCCTACTTTATCTGCCGGTAAAAGCAGATTTAAAGTGGCTGTTTTTTTAGATGGTGAAAAAGAAACTTTCTCTTTGGCTACAACTGAATTTCCTTGTGAAATAGTAAAATCAGCATTGATGCTTTTGTCTCCGGCATATTGCAGAAAAACTTCTACCGGAAATTTATTTTTATGAAAAGCGTATTTGTTTACGTTTAACTGATTGATTTTTAAATCTAAAAAAGTGGTTGTATCTCCCACAACCAAAGGATAAACTTTATTAACATGATCAAATCGATATACATAATCGTTTCCTGTAGTTTGATTTCCATCAGTAATAATAACTGTTGGAAAAATCAGGTTCTTATTGATGCTTTTTAAATTCCTGGCAACTTCGTCAAGATTGGTTTGTTTTCCTTTAAAATCAAATTTATCTGAAGGCTTAAAATCTGCATCAAACTGGTAAGACTGGATTTCGAATTTTTCTTTTAAAGCAGGATTCGAAACTAAAGCCCTATATAATTCATCTGCTTTTTTATCTGATTTTAAAGCAACAATCGAGCTCGAATTATCAACTGCAATTGCCAACGGTGTTTTGGTAATTTCGAGAGAATTCTTGGTCATTATTGGATTTATCAGCAAAAGCAACAACCCGAAAATGGCTAAAAAACGTAAAAAAGCCAAAAACCAAATCACATTGGATTTGTTTTTGGCTTTGAAAAAATATTGAAAATACGACAACCCACCAGCAATTACTAAAGAAAGCAATAATAATAGAATCGTATTTGTAGTCATATTTATTTAGTGTTCAGTGTTCAGTTTTAAGTCTCAGTTTTTTTTAGTGATCAGATTTTAAATCAGTAAAACTGAATACTAAAAACTGAACACTGAATACTTTCTAAGTAAGCATTCCTCCACAAACATTAAGTACTTGCCCTGTAACATAGGCACTTAAATCTGAAGCTAAGAAAAGACATGCGTTTGCAACATCTTCTGTAGTTCCGCCACGTTTCAACGGAATTCCGTCTCTCCATCCTTTTACTACATCTTCAGGTAATTTTGCAGTCATTTCGGTTTCGATAAATCCTGGAGCGATCGCATTGCAGCGAATATTACGAGAACCTAACTCTAAAGCTACAGATTTTGTAAAACCTATTGCTCCTGCTTTTGAGGCTGCATAATTTGTTTGTCCGGCGTTTCCTGAAACTCCAACTACTGAACTAATATTGATAATAGAACCTGCACGTTGTTTTAAGAAAGTTTTTTGGATGGCTTTAGTCATATTAAATACTGACTTTAAGTTTACATCTATAACCTGATCAAAATCAGCTTCAGACATACGCATCAATAAATTATCTTTTGTAATTCCGGCGTTGTTAATTAAGATATCAACTGTTCCAAAATCTGCCAAAACAGCTTCAACAAAAGTTTGCGCTTCATTGAAATCGGCCGCATTCGATTGGTATCCTTTTGCCTTAACTCCTAAACTGTTTAGTTCTGCTTCTAAAGCCTGAGCAGACTCTACAGAAGAACTGTATGTAAATGCAACATTTGCACCATGTTTAGCAAAAACTTCGGCAATTCCTTTTCCAATTCCACGACTAGCGCCTGTAATGATGGCAACTTTTCCTTCTAGTAATTTCATATTCAAAATTAATATTAATATTTATTTAGTTATTTCTGTAATTACAATCACAGAAAAATCTGGATCATTCGGGGACTTTGAATGATACGTCAAATATATGATAATTCCCTTTTTAAAAAAATAACAATTGCAAAAAAGGTACAAAGTTGCAAAGGTTAACTGCAACAAAGTTTCCGGATAGTAAGTTTGAAGTTTAAAAATGAAAAAACTTTAAATTTTAATAAAAATCAGAAGCCGCAAATTTTCCATCGATTGTATCATTTAAAGCATAAAAAAGCCTTCTCAGAATGAAAAGGCTTCGTTATTACTTTCAATATTTTTATTTAGCATTCTATAATAGTTCCATCCTCTAAAAATGTAGGTAAACATACCTCTCCATAAATTTCATCGCAGGGATAATTTGGATAATTAACTGCATTTGCGCCAATTGGAGCCCAGGTTTTGCAACGAGGCTGAATTGTTCCTTTACCAACAATATATTTTTGTTCTTCTTTTGAAAGAACTTCTACTCCTCTAAAATTTATAAGTGCTTTTAACATAATAACAAGGTTGTTTGTTTTTTGGTTTTTCAATTCGTTTATATCTGTTAAGTTTCAGATATTAAAACAAATATAATTATCTAATTTTCAGATATATAAAAATAATATTATATTTTAATTGACTTATGTAAGATTTAACAAAAATGCAGCCCGAAATGAGTTGCATTTCATCAAAATAAAATAACAGATTAAGATGCTGATGGGTAGTTTGAGTTAATGAGAAAAAATAAAATTCCCATAATTACTACCGTCATCAATATATTGTAAAGTGATAATTTAAAATCCTGTGTGCCATTCACTTTGTCTTCTCTTCTTTGTTTTACAAGTTTAAGAATTAGAAATGGAATCATTATTAGTATTAAGAGATACATATAATATCTTGCATATTCTCTTCCCCATATTTGCGATATAACGAGGTGAATCAGCAAAGCTAAAATGACAATAATACTTAGTGGTGTGAAATATTTTTTCATATTTAAGGCTTTTAATGTTTGAGTAAAAAAGCAGCCCAAAATTGAGCTGCTTTTCATTAAATAAAAATTAAACTAAAACTATTTTACAGTAACCAAACTGACATTCTAAATGGACTTGAAGAACTTGTTAATGTGTAAACTGTATTTGAATACACCAATTTAAAGTTTTCTTTTTTCACATAGAGTCCGTTTGGATCTACCAAATGACTATCAAAACTTGCCAGGAATGCCGGAGCTGGTGCTGTTGTATTTCCACTCCATGATTTATGTTTTAAAATAATCTTTTTGCCTGCCGCATCTTCTATTATATCAACAAAATGGAAAATTGCTCCTCTGCCTACAAAAGTATAATAGATAAAATTGCCCAAAGAATGATTTGTATATAACTGAATAGAAGAAATAGACTGACCTGCCGGCAACATTGCATTTATTTTAGCAAACTCTTCATAGAATAATTGAGAATTTGTTGGAGACTCTTCAATATAGTCACCTGGATAATAACCAAATGCAAGACTTGCTCTGCCGGGAAGCAGCAATTTATAATCATCTGTTAATGATGGTGGTGTATTTGTAAACTTAATAGTTGCAGTAACTCCGCCAGTTCCTGTTGCTACAAAATTTGTAGTAGTTTCATCGTAAACAAAATTTGATAATTTTTGTCCTTTTACTTTTATTGCAGGTTTTACTACTGCACCTGTTGGTGTAAATGATAATGCTAAGTTGTGACTTTCATTAGAACCTGGCAATAAAGAAGTTGCTACTCCAAAACGGGCATCTGGATTGTAATTAAATTCAAATTGCTCTATAGAAGATCCGTCATTTATTTCCACCAATCTAAACAAAGGACTTGTTGGAGTTCCTGTTATGTTTTGAATCATCGTTTCACCTTCTGCTAAATCTGTCAAGTCTTGTGCCGTTGCTTTTACAAATCTTACTTCATGACCATTTCTATTGGTTCTAAAAATGATTTCCCCGTTTTCTTGTCCATAATAAAAGAATTGAAAATCGCCCAAATATCCTTTTCCTACAAGTGACGCTGTAGGTGAGTTATTAGAATCTGACAAAAGGTGAATTTTATTGGCAGTTGTAAAAACCAAGCTTACTGTGCTTCCTGTCTGAATTTCGTACTGACTTCTGTGAAGTTTAGTATCATCATCAAAATCTGATGCCATGTCTACTTTTCCGTCAGGTAAAAATTTAAAAATATGCGTAAAACCACCTAATTGTGTACTATCGGTATAATAAACCGCTTTCCATCCTTCTTGCGAAGAAAGCAGTAAATCATTCAATTCAGTTTTACGAGCGTTTAATCGTTCGGTAGGCGTCTGATCAAATTTTTGATCAACATCTGTATTTGTACATGCACCCAATACTATTGCTGCAAAAGCAATTATCAGGTACTTATATATATTTTTTACTTTCATAATATCAATTTTATATTAATTATTACTTCTTATTATGTGTTAATCGTTGATAACGGCATCAGTATTTTTTTGCGCCTCGTCTCTTAAAGCATAAAAATCTATATTAAAAGCATCTTTATAATATTGAACTACAATTGCTTCTTTCTTTTTGATATTGGCTTTACCAACCGGATCTGTTACGCTTGCCAAAATTGCATCATATTCTGCTTTTGAGCTTGTTAAGATTATAGACGCTGTTTCTGCAAAATCTTCCATAACGTTTAATCTCGCATAACTTGTTATAAAACCTAGTTCTCTGGAGTCTGCTATTTCTTCTACATACCAGCTTGAAGTATATCCTGAAGGTGTTAGTTTTGCCCACGCTTGTACATCAAAAGGTTTTGTCTGGTTTAGAATATGCACATATTCATGCTGAATGGTATGAATAAATTCTGTAACATCTGCTCTGCTTGATCTGTTTAAATAATCTACCTGAAAAAGAGAAACTCTCTGACCTCCTTCGGCAAGACCCAAGGTTATTGTTCCTGTTGAATTACGATTTACTCCTCCAACCAAAACAAATTCTCTTGGTGCAATTTTTTTAACGAAATCTGATCCTCCAATTTTTGTATAACTATCGATCCAGATTGTTTTAACAACCTCAAGTGCAGGCTGAACTTTATCTATAGTTGGCGGAAATAAATAACGGCTGTTATCTACCAGATTTTGATTCCATGAATAATAAACCTTGATATTATAAGGATCTAAAAAACTAGCATCGAGCCATTTGTCTAAATCTGTTTTTACAGGCACTGAATAGTCTAATTGACTTTCTGTTAGCTGATCTTCCTGAGCACAGGCACTGAAAAGTAATACTCCTGTGATTACTGTAATAACTTTATATATTTTTAATATTTTCATAATACTTAAAATTAAATTTTTATCTCGGATTTTTTTCGATTCCGTTATCTGTCGCTCTTAGTGGAATTTGTAGTGCTCTTCGTTTATCATCTTTAGCTAAAACACTGTTTCTTATTACCTGACCAAACTGATATGTTTTGTGTTCTACAACAAGATTAAAACGTTTAATATCAAACCATCTTAATCCTTCGTGAATAAATTCTCTTCTTCTTGCCTCTGCAATAGCTTTTATATAAGAGGTTTGTACTGGAGTTAAGGCATAAAATGGTGTAAATTCATTTGCGACTACAGGATAAAAATCAACTACATCTTCTTCTGTTATTACATCGGTAGCCGGGTTGTAACCAGATGTTCTCGTTGCCAGAAAATATTCTAATTCAGCATTTGCTTCATCAATTTGATTTTTCATTACATGTGCCTCAATTCTGTTTAAGAAGAACTCATCATTACTTAAAAGTACTGTACCTGTGTAAGGCTCTCCAATACCGGCAGTTACATTTGTATATTTAAAATACTCATAGAATTTTGGTACTAAAACAGTTATTCCTCCTCTGTATTGACCAGCAGGAATTATTAGCCAGCGTTTACCCCAAATATTAGTTTCAGGCCCTAAAATTTCATCTGATCTGTTTCCTGACAACGTAAATCTATTTGTATAACTTCTGCCCCAAATAGAGTTAGGATAAGCTACTAATAGGTTTGTAGGCTGTCCTACTCTTGAAAATTCAACTGGTCTGTCTGCAAAAGCTGCTGCATTAAAGGCTGCATAATTTCTAAGATTAGTTGGCGCAGATCCTAAACCTTGTGAAACTTCAAGTACTTTATCCCAGTCGCCTTTTATCAAATAAAAACGGCTTGCAAAAACTTTGGCAGCTTCTACGTTAAAATGATATTTAACTTCTTTATAATCATTAGTTATGTATTTCATTCCTTCTGTAATGTCCTGCTCAATAAAATCAAATACTTCCTTAACAGTATTTCGTTTGTATTTTTCTAATAAAGCTCCTTCTGGTTTTGTTACATACGGAATTCCTAAATCTGTAGCTGCAGTAGCCGGATTATATCTGTTTGACCACAACGAAACCAACATAAAATGAGAATAGGCTCTTGCTATTAATGCTTCACCTTTTTGCGGGTTTAGGCTGGCCGGACTTCCTAATTCTTCAATAGAAAGAAGGGCTTGATTTGCCGCTGCAATAGCTTCGTAGGAAGCATTCCAAAATGCCGATTCCGTATCAATTCCTATTTGAGTTTGCATTTCCCAATTATAACTTTGTGTGTTATCCAGATCTGACTCCTGCATTTCACTGTCAAATACGTTGTCTGACATTGTTTCTGCAATACCCATATATGTTCTGTTAGGGTAAGCTGTAACTAGTAATTCTGATATTTTTTCAGGGGTATTAATTTGAGTTCTGTTATCTGGTATCTCTGATAAAAATTCATCACAGCTGGAAATACTTATCAGCAATAATAGTGATAAGGTTATTTTTATATTTTTCATAATCAATTATATTAAAATGAAATATTTATTGCAAAAGTATATTGTGACGTAATTGGAAATGCTACACCTCCTGTATTACGAAATTCCGGATCCTGTCCATGCAAATCTTTGTCTGCATATATTAACCACGGATTTACTGCTGATCCTTTTAAAGTGAAAGTGCTCAAGCCTAGTTTTTTCTTATAATCTTTAGGAAATTCCCAGCTAAGAGAAACATTTTTCAATCTCACAAAATCACCATCTGCAACCCTAACATCTGAAAAATTATAAGTGTTATAAGCGATTTCTAAATCATCTTCGCCATAATTTCTATTTAATAATCTATCAGCAATTACAGGTACATTGGTATACTTTTCGTCTCCGGGATTAATCCATCTGTTTGTATATTCTTTAGTAAAAACTGTTAAATCATTATATTCATTACTATACACAGGGTTTAAACGAACTTTATTTCCGCCTGATCCAACTACAAAAACATATAATGACCAATTTTTATAAGTAAATGTATTGGCTAAACCAACTGATTTATTAGGTTCAATCGATCCTTCATATTTTAAATAATTAGTTACATCTTTAGTATCCTGAAAATCAGCACCAGTTATATTACTTTTAGCTCCGTCCTGCAAATTAAAAGTTGGTAAACCTTCATGATTTAATCCTGCAAACTGATAAGAATAGATAGAATTTCTAGGATGTCCAACTGCATTTCCTCCGTTTGAATCAACTAAATCAAATGCTGATGGTCTGTTTTGCAATTTTGTAATTTTTTGATCATAAACTGAAAAATTCAATGTTGTCGACCATTTAAAATTATTGGTTACAATGTTTTGAGTAGTAAATCCAAGCTCAATACCTTTGGTTTCCATGTCAGCATTATTTCCTTGTTTAACAGATTCTCCTCCAATACCTGAAGTAATTACATAATCAATTAAATCAAATGCCTTACGGCTGTAAACATCTGTTGTTAATTGGATTCTGTTATTAAACATACCCAAATCCAAACCTATATTTGTCTCGAATTGTTTTTCCCAAGTCAAATCCTTATTCTGCAAATCTTCAATTCTTATTGCATTTTCTCTGTCTGTGATATTAAAACGGTCGGTGATAAAACTTTTGTAAATTGCCAATGAGTTTGTTGCCGGACCTGCAGTTGCAGTAAGACCATAAGAAGCTCTTAATGCCAAATTGTTTACAGATTCAACATTTTTCATAAAATTTTCTTCTGTAATATTCCATTTTCCGCTAAAAGTATAAGTAGGAAGCCATCTTGATGAATTACTGTTTCCTTGTCTGTTAGATCCGTCATAACGACCTGTTACAGAAGCTGTATAACGACGATCATACGTATATCCTACTTTACCAAAGAAACCAACTGTTCTTTCTCTTTCCGCTCCAAATTCATAATAAGAGTCTCCCCCATTTACTATTTTTTCAATAATTTTCGGATCAATAAAAGAAGTCAGCCCTTTATCATATTGAAGTCCAACTGCAGTAAAATTGTCATTATTTCTGTCTAATGATCTAAGTTCTGTACCAAAAAAACCTTCAACTTCATGTTTTTCCTGTATTGTATTTCTGTACGTAATACTATTTCTGATATTATAAGAAGTCATATCATTAGTAAACTTTCTTAAAAATCCACCACTTGGCAATACCGAAACTTTTGGCGCTGTTAAATTATTTGGGTCCTGATAAAGAAATACGTTAGCTTCTTGAATCTGAGCATTTTCATTATCACCTACACCAGCATTATAAGCTCCAACAACATTTGAACCTTCATAAATTTTATGTTCTCTCGAAGTATTGGCATAACGTGCTGAGCCAGTAAGATTATAAGTTAAATTTTTATTTATTTTATAATCTAAGTCCATCTGAAAACGAATGTCTTTTACGCTTATTTCTAACTTATTATTTTCTAATTCGTTAATAATATTCATTGGCGCCCAGTTATTTTGATAATATTCTAAATTACCATTATCATCATAAGGTCTTAAAGTTCTGCTTGTGCTTAAAACATAATTAAACGGATTGATGTCAAAATCTCTGGTTGTTTTTCCAAATACAACATCTTGTTTGCTTTCATAAGAACCCGGTGCTTCCTGATCACGAATAGATGCTAATGTAGATAGTGTTATAGTCAATCTGTCGTTAACAAAAAATGTTCCTTTAATGTTTGATGACAATTGTTTTACCTTATCAGCAATGGTCCAACCCGGATCTGCATAATAACCTAAAGAGGCATAGAAAGTATTATTTTTTCCTCCGCCTGAGAAACTTAGCGAATGATTTTGAGTAATAGACGGTCTAAATAAAACATTAAACCAATCTGTATTTGCTAACTCGTATTTACTTAAGAATTGATTGATATACGGCTGATCGCCTTTAACACCAAATTGACCATTTGTTTTTTCGTAAGTATTAATTTCTTTAGCCAGAATGTTATAAGCTCCTCCAAATCTTCCTGTATAAGACGAACTTAAATCAAGATAACCTTTTCCTCTCATCTCCTGAAAAACACTCATAGATTCCTGAGAATTTAAGATGTCATATTGAGTATAACTAGGCACAGTTCTTACTGTATTTTCAACTGAATAACTCACTTTTAAAGGAGAATCTCTACGGCCTTGTTTTGTAGTAACAACTACAACTCCATTTAATGATCTTGAACCATAAATTGAGGTGGCAGATGCATCTTTAAGAACCTCAATACTTTGAATATCATTAGCATTTAAACCAGCTACCGAAGAACTTAATAATGTTGATGAATTCCCGGAAGCTAAATCAGCAAATGAAATATTAATAATATCTTCCTGAACAACTCCGTCAATTACCCATAAAGGTTTTGTATCTCCAAAAATAGAAGAAGATCCACGAACCGTGATTTTAGGAGCCGTACCAAATGTACCTGTCACGTTTTGAACCGTTACACCGGCAGCTTTTCCTTCGATCATTCTGCTCACATCTACAACTCCGTCTACTTTTAATTCTGCACCGGAAATTTTACTGATTGCTCCTGTAAAAGTTCTTTTCGAAGTTTTTTCATAACCAGTTGTTACTACAACTTCTTTCAGGTTTTGACCTGATTCGTTCAAGATAACTGTTGGAGACGTATTTTCGATACCAATTTCTCTGGTTTCCATTCCCACATAAGAAATCACCAATCCGGTACTATTTGCCGGCATTTCGATAGAAAATTTACCGTCAAAATCTGTCAATACAGCCACTTTAGTTCCTTTTGCCAAAACAGTTGCTCCAGGCAATGGAACACCACTTGGATCTGTAACTATTCCTTTAATGATGGGCCCTGCCATTAGCGCATCAAATAAGGAATTGTTCTTGTCTAAATTAGAAAAAGGTTCTAATGAAGTGTCTTTTTGTAAAATAATCTGGTTGCTTACTTCTGAAAAAGTAATATTAAAGGGTTTTAAAATTCTATTAAGTACACTAGACAAAGCTTCCTGATTCGCCTCAATCGTAACTTTTTGATTAAGCTGCGGCAATCTGGAATTGTACGAAAACTTTACATGTGCAGATTTTTGCAATTTAGACAAAGCATTATCTAAAGTTAAATCCGAAACCGTAATCGTAACCTTTGTGTCTAATTTTCTTTGTCCATTTACACTGTTCGCCATTGTGACACTTGAAAATACAAGTGCTAAGACAAACTGAAATAGCGTTATTTTCATGATTCGGTGGAGTAATCGTTGTTTAACAACTGGTTTTTTCATAATTTTGGTTTGTTTTGATTAATACTGTTCGAGTGTATTTTAAGAAACACTATGAATTGCTCTTTACAGAGAGAAATTCAATTTATTCTAAGTGTCGGAATGTTACAGCATTTCGGCACTTTTTTTATGTATTTTATTGTTACATAGGCATTTATTCTGGTTTTTAGTTTAAGTTTTTTAGTTGAATTTTAATTTATTGGAAAGTTTTTTAATTACAGCCTTTTGATGTTATGGTGATTTGATTGCCATTCATTTCAAAATTGGTATCATTACCAATGCTTTTACAAATAATTTTAAGTTTTTCCGGCAATGGCTGGTCGCTTAGTGATGTTGTCAAATGACAATCGCTTAATTTGTCTTTAGGATAATCAATATCAACCAAATAAGCCTGTTCGATGGTTTCGAAAATTTGAGCAATTGGAATGTCGTTAAACTCAAAACTTAATTGTTCAATGTTTCCAACACTCTTAACCAGAACTTCGTCTTTTGTAATATTGGTTATTTTATTAAAAACCAAATCTTTACGAACAAATCGCAGTGCCTGATTAGGAAGTAGCACTACTTCATGATTTGTTGCATTCGAAACTAAGCTGTTTGATTTTACCCTTACTTTACCGGTGCGAACGAGAACTTCAACATTTTGCTGGTCCTGATAAGCTTTAATTCTAAAACTAGTACCAACAACTCTTGTTACAATCTCGTTTGCGTAAACAAAAAAAGGTTTTTTGGGATTTTTACTAATTTCAAAGAAACCTTCGCCGGATAAATAAACCTTTCTTTCATTCCCGGTAAAGATTTTAGGATAACTTAATTTACTTTTTGGTTGTAATAAAACCGAACTTCCATCTGATAATGTAATGGTTTGGGAAATGTCTGAATTATTGGTTTGTTCAACCAGCCCTTCATTGTTTTCTTCAATTAGTTCGTTGTATGTAACAACAGTATTGCCTGTTATGGTGTGTTTTTTGAAAGTCCAGACTGACGCTAATGATATGATCAAAATAGCTGCGGCACCACTCAGCCAATACTTTCTTAGATATACAATTTTTGATTTTGAAATATTGTAGAAGTTTTCTTTTTCTTCTATTTTTTTCCAGGTAGATTCTAATGCCGAATGAATCTCGCCTGGAGACAAATTAACATCAGGAACTTTCATGGCCAATAATAAAAGTCTGGCGTCTTCAACTAATTTTGCCCGTTGACGATTTTCTAAGGTCCATTCCTCCCAGCCTTGTTCATCAATTTTAGATAAAATCCATAACTGAAATGATTCATCAGCTAAAAGGTCTTCGATTTCGGTATAATTATTACGTTTTTGCATCTAGAATAGGGTTACAAAAACATAGAGGACACTTTTCTTATTACATACTCACTTAATTGTGATTATTTTTAAGTTTTTTTTAAGAAAATTGCAAAACCCCCGAAGATAGTAGTAAAACAAAGGATAAATTACCCTTCCATTCTTTTCTAAGACTCAATAATCCACGGTATAATAAGTTATTTGCCGACTGATAATTAACATCAAGCAATTCAGCAATTTGCTCTACGGCCAATCCTTGATGATATCTTAGATATAAAGCTTCCTTTTGTCGTGGAGGCAAATCGTTTAAAAGTTTATTTAAGTATAAAACACGTTCTGCAGTTACTTCGTCCTCAACCAATTCATTTTCTATTGAAAAGTCAAAAAGAAATTCAATTGCTTCCGTCGAAGTAGTTTTACGAAAAATATGATCTCGTTGAAATAAACGGGCAATTCTTTTTCTAACGCTCGATAATAAATATGCCTTTACAACAACATTTTCCTGTAATGAATTTCTATACACCCAAACATCTGCAAAAACATCCTGAACACAATCCTGCACCTTTTCTTCAAAAGGAGAAAGAGAATTTCCATAACTAATCAGATCCTTGTAATATCTTTCAAAAAGCAACGAAAAAGATTTTTCATCACCAACTTTTAAATTACTCCAAAGAGTATTATCATCTAAAAGTTTATTGTTTGTAATATGGCTTTTCATAATTTATCGAGGCGTAGTAATTCCAAAAAGAGACTGTCTTAATATTGAGAGAATAATATTTTAACATTATCCTTTCATATTGTTCGATAAATATATAAAAGCAAAAATATAAAACCAATTTTTTTACAAAAAAGGAGCGGTTTCTTAATATCGAAACCGCTCCTTATCGTTGGGCACATCAGGGATCTTAAATAAATGTTAAAAAATATTTTTATTTGAAGAACCTTACAATTGTGAGATTTTACAGATAGCCATATCAGTTTATTCTTTAATAAATTTTACCATTATGCACAAAAAAAAGCCTCACTTATCAGCAAGGCTTGTTCTATAATTTTATTTCAAACCGCTTTTTAGAAAGCTACATTCCATCTTGGTAATTTTGCATTTTCATCTAAGAAATTTTGTAAAACCTGTCCTTCAACTGCAGTTGGAATTGCTTTAGCATCTGCATTAAAAGTTTCATACCAAACTACTTCAAGAGCTTCAATACTTTCTAACTTCATTTGTGCGGGCCATGAATATTTTCTTCCTGTTTTAGCAAATTGGTGTCCGTTTACGATTTTATCGTATAATCCGCCATTTTTGCTTTTCAAAGTTCCGTCGTTTTGAACAGTGCCTGTAGAACCAACCATGATTAATTCTTTTGCATCGCCTTCAACAGCATAAACAACAAAAATTCCTGCGCCACCTTCCGGAGCGTTGCAAACTTGTTCTAAACTGTCTTCAATAGTAAACGTAAAACTATTGCTTACTTTAAACTTTTTTAATTCTTTGTACATATTTCTTATTTTAAGCTTCTAAGTCTATCCCGAAGCTTCGGGACTAAGTTGCTGAGATTTTTAATATTATCCCACACATTTTAAAAATGTAAAAAAGTCTCAACAAATATTGAGACTTTTTTGGAATTTGTTATTTAAAACATTGGAGATTAACCCAATACTTCTTTTACTTTTTTACCAATTTCAGCTGGTGAATCAACAACGTGAATTCCGTTGTCTCTCATAATTTGTTTTTTAGCGGCAGCTGTATCATCAGAACCACCAACAATAGCACCTGCGTGACCCATTGTTCTACCAGCAGGAGCAGTTTCTCCGGCGATAAAACCAACAACTGGTTTACGGTTACCATCAGCTCTAACCCATTTAGCAGCATCAGCTTCTAACTGACCTCCAATTTCACCAATCATGATGATAATTTCAGTCTCTGGATCGTTCATTAATAATTCAACAGCTTCTTTAGTTGTAGTTCCAATAATTGGATCTCCACCAATACCAATAGCAGTAGTAATTCCTAAACCTTGTTTTACAACCTGATCTGCAGCTTCGTAAGTTAAAGTTCCTGATTTAGAAACGATACCAACAGTTCCTTTTTTGAAAACGAAACCTGGCATGATACCAACTTTAGCTTCACCCGGAGTAATTACTCCCGGACAGTTTGGCCCGATTAATCTGGAATTTCTTTCTTTAACATAATTATTTGCTTTAATCATATCTGCTACAGGAATTCCTTCTGTAATAGCAATAATTACTTTAATTCCAGCATCAGCAGCTTCCATAATTGCATCAGCAGCAAAAGCCGGCGGTACAAAAATGATAGATGTATCAGCTCCGGCTTGTTCTACAGCATCTTTTACTGTATTAAAAACCGGACGGTCTAAATGGCTTGTTCCTCCTTTTCCCGGAGTTACACCACCAACAACATTAGTACCGTACTCAATCATTTGAGAAGCATGGAAAGTTCCTTCGCTTCCTGTAAATCCTTGAACAATTATTTTGGAATCTTTATTAACTAAAACACTCATGATATATATTTTATGTAGTTTTTAAAATTGTGTTGCAAAAATAAGGTTTTGTAATCTATTTTAACCTTTTTGTCTTCAAAAAAATTAAGAAAATTGACTCATTTGATAACCGCGATAAAGTTTGTCATCTTTAATTTGCCAAATTGTACTAAAATGGGCCAATAACATTTCTTCTCTTGGGTTTTCAATGGTTTTCACAAAATGCGAGTAACGGATTGATACTAAATCATCTTCGGCAATTATATGGCTAATTCTCACTTTTGAACGCACATAAGCACGACTCAGTTCAGTGGCCATTGCAAGCATCGAATCATAATCCATCTCAATCAATCCTTTGGTACTATTCCAATCCAATTTTACATCAGGATGCAAGTAAGTTTTCATGATTTCACTATCAATTAAGGCATCCGACTTATAAAATTTTTGAACAAATTCTTTTATAGACATATTACTTCAATTTATTTAGAATTTCAGGAATCTTTTTGATATTGGCTAATTGTTTTAACTTTTCTCTTGATTCTTCAATCGGAGTTCCAAAATAAGATTTTCCGCCTTCAACTGATTTTGTTACACCAGTTTGCCCCAAAATAACAGCCTTAGCTCCTATTGTGATGCCGCTTGTAGTTCCTACTTGTCCCCAAATGGTAACTTCATCTTCAATGATAACGCAGCCCGCAATACCAGTTTGCGATGCGATCAAACATTTTTTTCCGATAACCGTATCATGTCCAACATGAACCTGATTGTCAATTTTAGTTCCTTCTCCGATTGTTGTATCTCCCGTAACGCCTTTGTCTATTGTACAAAGCGCACCAATTCCAACATTGTTTTCGATCACTACTCTTCCTCCGGAAATTAACTGATCAAAACCATCCGGACGTTTTTTATAATAAAAAGCATCGGCTCCTAAAATAGTTCCGGCATGAATGATAACATTATCACCAATTACAGTATGGTCATAAATTGAAACATTAGAATGAATCAAACAGTTTTTACCAATTGTAACGTGGTTTCCAACAAATGAATTGGGCTGAATAACAGTTCCTTCACCAACTTTTGCAGACGCAGAAACAGCCACATTAGCAAATTGAAAAGGTTTAAAATGTTTTGTTAAAGTATTGAAATCTCTGAAAGGATCATCAGAAATTAAAAGCGCTTTACCTTCAGGACAGTCTACTTTTTTATTAATTAAAACAATAGTTGCTGCAGATTGTAAAGCTTTATCATAATATTTGGGATGATCAACAAAAACAATATCGCCTGCTTCGACAACATGTATCTCGTTCATACCTAAAACTGGAAAGTCTTGGTCTCCTATAAATTCGCAGTCAAGCAAATTTGCAATTTCTCGTAAAGAGTGAACTTTTGGAAATTTCATATAATTATTAGTTTTTAGTCTCAGTTTTCAGTCTCAGTTTTCAATCTATATTAACAAACTGCCAACTGAGACTGAAAACTAAAAACTCATAAAAACTACTCTTTTACACGCTCCATGTAAGAACCTGAAGCTGTATCAATTTTAATTTTATCACCTTCATTGATGAATAACGGAACATTTACAGTTGCACCAGTTTCTACCGTAGCAGATTTTGTTGCATTTGTAGCGGTATTTCCTTTTACTCCCGGCTCTGCATAAGTAACTTCAAGAATTACAGAAGATGGCATATCTACTGATAAAGGCAAATCAGTTTCAGTATTAACCTGAACCATTACACTTGTACCTTCTTTTAATAATCCCGGAGCATCCAAAATTGTTTTGTTTAAAGAAATTTGCTCGTAAGATTCTGTATTCATAAAATGAAATTCATCTCCTTCAGCATATAAAAACTGATAATTATGTGTTTCAACACGTACATCATCAATTTTATGTCCTGCAGAAAATGTATTATCTAATACTTTTCCAGTTGTTAAACTTCTCAATTTTGTTCTTACGAAAGCTGGACCTTTTCCAGGTTTTACGTGAAGAAATTCGATGATTTTATAAATATCGTGGTTGTATTTAATACATAAACCGTTTCTAATATCTGATGTAGATGCCATTTGTTTTTGTTTTATTTAATATTTTGTTTAATCGTTAAATCGTTTATCTGTTTCCGACTTAACGAATTAACAAATAAACGATTAAACTTTTATTTAATAATTTCCAGAATACCCCTTCATGATTCCTCTTGATGAATTTCTGATAAAATCTAAAATTTCATCTCTTTCAGGAGTAGCTTCCATTTCTGCTTCAATAATACTTAAAGCCTGGGTTGTATTGTAATTCTTTTGGTATAAAATTCTGTAAATTTCCTGAATTTCTCTGATTTTTTCTGTACTAAATCCTCTTCTTCTTAAACCTACTGAATTAATACCAACGTATGATAAAGGTTCTTTTGCTGCTTTTGTATATGGCGGAACATCTTTTCTTACCAAAGATCCACCAGAAATCATAGCGTGATCTCCAATATGAATAAATTGGTGAATCGCTGCCAAACCTCCAATTACGGCATGATTTCCTACTACAACGTGACCTGCAAGAGCAACTCCGTTTACGATAATAGCATTGTTTCCAATTTCGCAATCATGCGCAATGTGTGCATAAGCCATCACTAAACAATTGTTTCCCAAAATAGTTTGGCCAGAAGCAACTGTACCTCTGTTTATAGTAACACATTCTCTGATAGTACAATTGTCGCCAATTATAGCAAGAGAATCTTCTCCACCAAATTTTAAATCCTGTGGTACCGCAGAAATTACAGCTCCTGGAAAAATATTGCAATTTTTACCAATTCGGGCGCCTTCCATAATGGTTACATTTGAACCAATCCAAGTACCATCACCAATAACAACATTATTGTGAATTGTTGTAAAAGGTTCAATTACAACGTTTTTAGCGATTTTAGCGCCAGGATGAACATATGCTAATGGTTGATTCATCTGTATCTTTTATATTTTAAATTAAAATAATCTAATTTGGGCAACAAACGTAAACAATAATTTTCATTAATGTATTATTGTTTTCTTGCAATTTGAGCCATTAATTCTGCCTCGGTAACTAATTTGCCATTTGCGTAAGCATTTGCCTGCATGTGACAGATTCCTCTACGAATAGGAGAAATCAATTCACATTTAAAAATTAACGTATCTCCCGGCAATACTTTGTGTTTGAACTTAACATTATCTATTTTCATAAAGTATGTCAAGTAATTTTCAGGATCCGGAACAGTGCTTAAAACTAAAATCCCTCCTGTTTGAGCCATTGCTTCCACAATTAAAACTCCCGGCATAACTGGTGCTTCAGGAAAATGCCCAACGAAGAAATTCTCATTCATTGTTACATTTTTCATACCAACAACATGACTGTCAGACATTTCTATAATTCTGTCAATTAATAAAAATGGAGGTCTGTGTGGTAAAACAGCCATGATTTTATGAATATCCATCAAAGGTTCCTGATTCAAATCATAAACCGGTACATGGTTTCTTTGTTCTATTTTGATAATCTTCGCCATTTTTTTTGCAAATTGAGTATTTACATAGTGCCCAGGCTTATTAGCAATAATTTTTCCCTGAATTCTAACTCCAATTAAAGATAAATCTCCCACAACATCTAGTAATTTATGTCTGGCAGCTTCGTTTGGATAATGCAAAGTAAGGTTATCTAAAACTCCGTTTGGCTTAACCGAAATTTTATCTTTTCCAAAGGCTTTTTTCAAATTTTCCATTGTACCTTCAGATATTTCTTTATCTACATATACAATTGCATTATTTAAATCTCCACCTTTAATTAGTCCGTTTTCTAATAAAGATTCTAATTCATGTAAAAAACTAAAAGTTCTTGAATTAGCAATTTCATCTTTAAAGTCAGCAATGCTTTTCATAGTAGCATTTTGTGTACCCAATACTTTAGTACCAAAATCTACCATTGCAGTAACCTGATAATCATCACTTGGCATTACCAGAATCTCACTTCCTGTAGTTTCATCAGTAAAAGAGATCACTTCTTTTACTACATAAACATTACGTCTTGCATCCTGCTCTTCGATTTCTGCTTTTTCGATTGCTTCAACAAAATATTTTGATGAACCATCCATAATAGGAAGTTCAGAAGCATTTAATTCTATGATAACATTGTCCAGATCACATCCAACTAATGCAGCTAAAACGTGCTCCGGAGTTTGAATTTTAACACCTAATTTTTCTAAATTGGTACCTCTTTGCGTATTAACAACATAATTAGCATCAGCCTCAATGACTGGTTGGCCTTGCAAATCTACTCTTACAAAAGTGAAACCATTATTAATTGGAGCTGGTTTAAAAGTCATTGTAACTTCTTTTCCAGTATGTAATCCAACTCCTGTTAGCGAAATTTCATTTCTGATGGTCTTCTGTTTAACCATTATTTCCATTTTTTGGGTTTATTATTTGTTTTTTTAATTCGTCCAGTTCGGCGACAATTTTAGGTAAGTTCTTGAAATGAACGTATGATTTGTTGAAATCACCGTATCCAAGCGATGGAGATCCTTGTAAAATCTCATCGTCTTTAATGTTTCTTGCAACTCCTGACTGTGCCTGAAGCCTTACATTATTACCTATCGTTAAGTGGCCTGCGATACCAACCTGCCCGCCAATCATACAGTTTTCGCCAATTTTTGTAGAACCCGCAACGCCAGACTGAGCAGCAATTACAGTATTTCTTCCAATTTCTACATTATGCGCAATCTGTATCTGATTGTCTAATTTAACTCCTTTTCTAATGATTGTAGAACCAAGAGTTGCTCTGTCAATTGTAGTATTAGCACCAATATCTACATTATCTTCTATAATAACATTACCAATTTGTGGTACTTTACTATATATACCTTCATCATTTGGTACAAAACCAAAACCATCTGCGCCTATAATTGTTCCTGAATGAATCGTACAATTATTACCAATTATGGTTTCAGAATATATTTTGGCACCGGCAAAAATATATACATTATCACCAATAACAACATTATCACCAATAAAACTATTTGGATATATTTTTACATTATCGCCTAAAACCACGTTTTGACCAATATAACTAAAGCTTCCCAAGTATAGATTTTCTCCATATTTAGTTCCTTCAGATATAAAAGAGTGCGCTTCGATTCCGTTTTTATTCAATTTTACCTGATTGTAAAACTGCAAAAGTTTAGAAAAAGACGCATACGCATCTTCCACTTTTATTAATGTTGTAGTGATTTCGGCTTCTGGTACAAAAGTATCATTAACAATGGTTACAGTTGCTTTTGTAGTATATATGTAGTTGATATATTTCGGGTTAGCCAAAAAAGTAAGCGATCCTTCCTCGCCTTCTTCAATCTTAGAAAGTCGAGAAACTTCTGCATTGGGATTCCCAACAACTTCTCCTTCTAAAATTCCTGCTATTTGTTCTGCTGTAAATTTCATCGCGACAAAAATATAAAAAATAGATTTTAAATGTTAATTTTAGATAAGTTGTTTTGGAAAACAGATGTAATATTTTGTTACCAATTTAGATAACGATTTCAAATTCAACTGATCAGAAGCTTCAACAACATCTTCAATTGTTTTATCTTTTTTGAAAATTCGTATAGGTTCGGCTTCTTTACTGTAAGCCTGGTTTTTTATTTTTCCTCTAAAAATAAAATATCCGGCATCTAATGCCGAAATATTATGTGCTTCTGCAAATTCTTCTTTTAAAGATTGTGATTCTTCCATCGGAATTTTTTCTGCACTCAATTTAATTTTTAGTAAATCTCTGTTAATGATCATTTTACTTAAAGTAGAAAGTATAAAATCATCTTGTTTTTGCCAGGCTTTTAAAGCACTTATAATATCAAAATCATCGAGTTGAGAAAATAAATCCAGTTTTTGAGCATCAAAATCTTCAAGCGTAATCTTGTTTTGCATGAAATACAACAACGGTTCGCTGCAAGGTAGTTTAATTCCTTTTAAAGTCAATTCTTTGGCTCTTTTTAGTACTTTCATCAAAATTAATTCGGCAACAAGACTTGTTTTATGCAAATAGGCCTGCCAATACATTAATCTTCGCGAAAGCAAAAATTTCTCTACAGAATAAATTCCTTTTTCCTCAATAACTAAAACGTCATCCACCACGTTCATCATCTGAATCAAACGTTCAGAATTTACATTTCCTTCTGCAACTCCGGTATAAAAACTATCTCTTTTCAAATAATCCATTCTATCCATATCTAACTGACTTGAAATCAGTTGAAGCATAAATTTCCTGTGATATTCTCCTTTAAAAACCTGAATCGCCAAACTTAATCTTCCTTCAAATTCATCATTTAGCTGATTCATGAATAACAAAGAAATAGCTTCGTGATTTACATTTTCGACAATACTTTTTTCCATAGCATGCGAAAAAGGGCCATGTCCTATATCGTGAAGCAAAATAGCAATTAATAACGCACACTCTTCATCACCTGAAATTGCAACACCTTTAAAACGAAGTGTTTCAACGGCTTTTTGCATTAAATGCATACAGCCCAATGCATGGTGAAAACGCGTATGATTGGCTCCCGGATAAACTAAATATGATAAACCCATCTGTGAAATACGGCGTAAACGCTGAAAATAGGGATGCTGAATTAAATCGTAAATAAGCTCGTTTGGGATGGAAATAAACCCATAAATGGGATCGTTAAATATTTTTAATTTATTAATATGGGTCACTATCTGATTCTTTTTTGGTCAACAAATATAAGTAATTAACTATAAACAGCTTTGGGTTTTTAATTTAAAAAAATGCAATTCTGCGGTATTAGTTCTTCGATAAGAATTGTACTAAAAATTGCTTTCGAAAAAAAACTGAATTTCTTATTCTCAATTTTATACTATTTTTAATACTTTTTAAGTTCTATAACTTTAAATTGCATTAAAATTAATTTGTTTATGGATAAGATAAAAATACTTTGGGTCGATGATGAAATTGATCTTTTAAAGCCCCATATATTATTTCTTGAAAAGAAAAACTACGAGGTAACAACGTCTAATAACGGTCTGGATGCCATTACTTTATTTGAAGAAGATAATTTTGATATTGTCTTTTTGGATGAAAATATGCCGGGAATGAGCGGTTTGGAAACACTTTCTGAAATGAAAGAAAAAAAATCAGCAATCCCGATGATTATGATTACCAAAAGTGAAGAAGAATATATAATGGAAGAAGCCATTGGTTCTAAAATCGCTGATTATTTGATAAAACCGGTAAATCCAAACCAAATTTTATTGAGTTTGAAGAAAAATCTGGATCATTCGAGATTAATTTCTGAAAAAACTACTTTAGATTATCAAAAAGAATTCAGAAAAATCTCAATGGAATTGGCAATGGTTAATTCTTATGAAGATTGGGTTGAACTATACAAAAAACTGATTTTCTGGGAACTGGAACTTGAAAACATCAACGATCAGGGAATGATTGAGATTCTGGAATCGCAAAAAGTCGAAGCCAATTCACAATTTGGGAAATATATCGAAAGAAATTACGAAGATTGGTTCGAACCAAAAGCCGATAAACCAATTCAGTCTCATACCTTATTTAAGGAATTGGTTGTTCCTGAAATTAAAAAGAAAGACAAACCTGTTTTATTTGTTGTCATTGATAATTTACGTTATGACCAATGGAAATCTTTTGAAACTGTGGTCGCCAATTATTACAAATTAGAAAAAGAAGTTCCGTATTTTTCAATACTTCCAACGGCAACACAATATGCCAGAAACGCTATTTTTTCTGGTTTAATGCCAGTTGAAATGGAGAAAAAATTTCCTGAATACTGGAAAAATGACGTAGAAGACGGAGGAAAAAACCTTTATGAAGCCGAATTTTTAACGGCACAATTAAAACGTTTAGGATTAGATATTAAGGAAGATTATTTTAAAATCACCAATTATGCCGGTGGTAAAAAATTAGCCGAAAACTTTAAAGCTTTAAAAGGAAATGATTTGGTAACAGTGGTTTACAATTTTGTAGATATGTTATCGCACGCCAAAACAGAAATGGACGTGGTTAAAGAATTAGCATCTGATGATAAAGCGTACCGTTCCCTGACTTTAAGCTGGTTTAAAAATTCACCATTGCTGGAAATTATTCAGCAAGCACAACTTTTAGGTTTCAAATTGATTTTGACCACAGATCACGGAACTATAAATGTAAAAAATCCGTCAAAAGTTGTTGGAGATAAAAATACAAGCTTAAATTTGCGTTACAAAACCGGACGTAGTTTAACTTACGAGCAAAAAGATGTGTATGTAGTAAAAGAGCCTAAAACAATTGGTTTGCCAGCTATAAACATGAGCAGTTCGTTTATTTTTGCCAAAAATGATTTGTTTTTAGCCTATGTAAACAACTACAATCATTATGTAAGTTATTACAAAAACACGTATCAGCATGGCGGAATTTCGCTTGAAGAAATGATTATTCCGTTTTTGGTATTTAACCCGAAGTAAAAAAGTTATCAGTCTCAGTTTTCAGTCTCAGTTGAGTACTGTAAACTGTGACTGCGACTGAGACTATAATAAACAAGCAATAAAATGAATATCGTTTTTTCATTAGATCAGATTCAAGAAGTAGCAAAGCAGATTTTAGCTCAAAATCCTAAAAAAATTATTCTTTTTAACGGAGAAATGGGTGTTGGAAAAACTACTCTTATCAAACAACTATGCAAAAGTTTAGGAGTTGAAGATGCTACAAGCAGTCCAACTTTTTCTTTAGTAAATGAATATTATACTTCTAACAATCAAATGGTTTATCATTTTGATTTTTACCGATTAAATAAAGAAACTGAGGCGCTTGATATGGGTGTTGATGATTATTTGTATTCCGGAAATTGGTGTTTTATTGAATGGTCTGAAAAAATTGCAAGTTTAATTCCTGAAGAACATTCGACAGTTACAATTTCGTTATTGTCAGATGGAAAAAGAGAATTAGAATTAATTTAATTTCACAGAAATTCGCTAAGATTTTACAGAGAATAATCTAAAAAAACTTTGCGAATCTATGTGTAAACTTTATGAACCTTTGCGAAACAACACACATTAAAATGGAAAAAATAATTCCTTAATATTAGCTTTCAGTATTAGCAGAAAATTTGCATTAATTTTAAAACTTTTTACGTAATTTGTACCCTTAATTTTTTGTATAACCCATGTCAATAACCTTAACTCCATTTACGAAACAACAATTGTTGCCACAAGAAGAAAAACTTGAAGTGGGCCGCTTTAAAAGAGAACTTTTCATAGGAATACCTAAGGAAACAAGTTATCAGGAACGTCGTATTTGCCTCACTCCAGACGCTGTAAATTCGTTAACATACGAAGGACACCGTGTTATGATTGAGTCCGGTGCCGGAGAAAATTCGAGTTATTCTGATAAGGAATATAGTGATGCGGGAGCAGAAGTTACAAAAGATACTAAAAAGGTTTTTGGCTGCCCGATGCTGCTAAAGGTCGAACCGCCTACTCTTGCTGAAATTGAGATGATTAATCCGGAAACTATTATCATTTCTGCCATTCAGTTAAAAACAAAAAAGAAAGCTTATTTTGAAGCTTTGGCACAGAAAAAAATAACAGCACTTGCTTTTGAATACATTAAGGATGAAGACGGATCTTACCCTGCCGTAAAATCTTTAAGCGAAATTGCCGGAACTGCTTCTATTCTAATCGCCTCTGAATTAATGATTACAGACGAATTTGGAAAAGGGCTTTTATTCGGAAATATTACCGGCGTCCCTCCTACCGAAGTTGTAATTTTAGGTGCAGGAACCGTTGGTGAATTTGCAGCTAAAACAGCAATTGGACTTGGAGCAAACGTAAAAGTTTTTGATAATTCGATTACGAAATTACGTCGTTTGCAAAATAATTTAAATCAAAGAATTTTTACTTCGACAGTACAGCAAAAAGCATTATTAAAAGCTTTAAGACGGTGTGATGTTGCCATTGGCGCAATGCGTGGTAAAGAACGCTGCCCAATTATAGTGACTGAAACGATGGTGGAACACATGAAAAAAGGTGCTGTAATTGTAGACGTAAGCATTGATACAGGCGGTTGTTTTGAAACTTCAGAAGTTACAACACACGAAAAACCAACCTTTATAAAAAGCAATGTTTTGCATTATTGTGTACCAAATATCCCCTCAAGATATTCTAAAACTGCCTCACTTTCAATAAGTAACATCCTTACTCCTTACCTGCTTCAGATAGCCGAAGAAGGTGGTTTGGAAAGTTCTATAAGATGCAATAAAGGACTAAAAAACGGAGTGTATTTATACCACGGAATCCTAACAAACAAAGCAATTGGCGAATGGTTTGATTTGCCGGACAACGATATTAATTTACTTGTATTTTAAAAGAACTTTACCGTACCTTTGCCAAAAAAATTTACTCATGAAGTTCGTACATCGTTTTGCTTATTATTTGATTGGTCTTATTATGGGATGCTTTTTTGTAGCCCTTGTTTTTAGTGGAAAAGATACCCGTTGTAATTATTTTCCAAACGCCAGAGTTTTAAACAACTTAAGAACCAAGCCTTTTCAATATTCTGATAAAGCAATTCAAACTTTAAACGAAAAATGGGTTGACACTGCCGATGTTAAAAACACATTGACTTACGGAGATGTTGATTTTGATCAAAGTAACGTTCCGTTAAAAAAAGGAAAACTGTACATTATAGAAGGCAAAACAGTTAAAAATCAAGAGATTATTTTAAAAGTAATAAACTACGAAGACAAAGCAATTTTAGACGAGATTGTAAAGAAACCTCTAGAAAAGTAACATTTTTTTGTCAGGAGCTAATCCCGCTATCCGTTCCAATCTTTTTTATTTTTAAAGAAAAAATAAAAAAGGATTTCCACTTCTATCGGGGCTAGGGCAATCATTTTCATAACAATATTTTCGTCTAGTTTGTCATTTTGACGCAGGAGAAATCTTCGCGAGAAGCTTGACAAAGACTTGATTCTCGTTGCGGGGTTACTTACGAAGATTTCTCCTCCGTCGAAATGACAAAATTTTGGAAATCAAGATTGATAATTAGTGAAAATTCGTGAAATCTGTGTTACCATTCAATCACTTTCATCCCTTTCGATTTCAAAAATTCATTTGTCTGGCTAAAATGTTTATTACCAAACCAAAATCCTCTATTAGCACTTAAAGGCGAAGGGTGTCCTGATTTTAAAATATGATGTTTTGAAGCATCAATCAGCGCTGCTTTCTTTTGAGCAAAACCTCCCCAAAGTAAAAAAACTACATTTTCTTTTTCAGCAGAAATTTGTTTGATAACAGCATCTGTAAATTTTTCCCAGCCTTTTCCCTGATGGCTTCCGGCTTCGGCTTGTCGAACTGTTAGAGTTGCATTTAAAAGAAAAACACCCTGATCTGCCCAACGTTCTAAATTACCTGTTTTAGGAATTGGTATATTTAAATCTTTTTCGATTTCCTTGAAAATATTATAAAGAGAGGGAGGAAACGGAATTCCGTCGTTCACAGAAAAACACAAACCATTTGCCTGATTTGGTCCGTGATAGGGATCTTGTCCTATAATAACTATTTTCACTTCATCGAAATGAGAATGATCAAAAGCAGAAAAAATCTGACTCCCTTTTGGATAACAAACATTTGTGGCATATTCTGTTTTCACAAAAGAAATTAAATCCTTGAAATATGGTTTTTCAAATTCTTCATTTAAAATTGATTTCCAGGAAGAATGCATTTTTATGTCCATAATTTTTTTATTGCGAATTTCAGGAATTTTTAAGTAAAATCATATTTACAAAACCATAAAATTTAGACAAAAACTTTGTCGAATTCAATCATACTATTTTCGTACTTTTGTATGTACTTTATTAAAGGAATTAAATGATTAGTATTACCGAAAAAACATTACAAGATTTACAATTTCCAACAGTTCTCGAAACTATTTCTGCAGGCTGCAATACCGATATTGGAAAGGAAAAAGCTTTACAAATAACACCATTTAGAGATAAAGAAACTTTGATGCAGGCTTTAATGCAGACATCAGAATATGTTTCGTCTTTTGAAAATAATAACGCAATCCCAAATCACGGATTTGACGCTATAACACACGAAATCAAATTCTTAGCAATAGAAGACAGTTTTCTGGAAGTAGGCAGTTTTAGAAAAATTGCAACACTTTCGTCAACGTCAAATTTCTTATTGAATTTCCTGAAAAAATTTGATGATTATTATCCAAACCTAAATGCAAGAGCTTCAAGAGTTGAATATACCAAAGATATTGTTACTCTAATAGATGCTATTGTAGATAAATATGGAGAAATTAAAGACAACGCTTCACCCGCTTTATTAAGCATTCGCCAAAATATGAATATCGTTCGCGGTAAAGTAAACCAAAGTTTTGGAGTTGCACTTACTCACAACAATAGTTTGGGTTATCTTGACGATATTAAAGAAAGTTTTGTGCAAAACCGCAGGGTTTTGGCAGTTCTGGCTATGTATCGCCGTAAAGTAAAAGGTTCTATTTTAGGAAGTTCCAAAACCGGAAGTATCGCCTACATCGAGCCGGAAGCTACTTTGCAATATTCCAGAGAACTGGCAAATCTTGAATACGAAGAAAAAGAAGAAATTACCAGAATTCTGAAACAATTATCAAATCAGATTCGTCCGTTTTTACCTTTACTAATTGAATATCAGGAATTTCTAAGTGATATTGATGTTGTTGCCGGAAAAGCAAAATATGCCAACAGAATCAACGGAATTCTGCCAACAATTACTGAAGAAAGAAGATTATTCTTCAGAGAAGCGTATCATCCTATTTTGTATTTGAATAACAAACAAAAAAACGAAATTACACATCCACAAACTATTGAATTAAAACAAGATAACCGAATCATTGTCATTTCCGGACCAAATGCCGGGGGAAAAACAATTTCGCTTAAAACAGTTGGTTTATTGCAATTGATGCTACAATCCGGAATGTTAATTCCGGTTCACGAACGCAGCGAAACTTTCTTGTTTGATCGAATTTTAACCGACATTGGAGACAATCAATCTATTGAAAATCATTTAAGTACTTATAGTTATAGATTAAAAAACATGAATTATTTCTTAAAGAAATGCAACAAGAAAACCATGTTTTTGATTGACGAATTTGGTACAGGTTCTGATCCTGAATTAGGTGGCGCTTTGGCTGAAATCTTCCTGGAAGAATTCTACCATCGTGAAGCTTTCGGAATTATCACAACACATTATTCGAACTTGAAAATTCTCGCAAACGAATTGCCTTTTGCCACAAATGCTAATATGATGTTTGATGAAAAATCATTGGAGCCAATGTATAAACTGGCGTTAGGCCAAGCCGGAAGTTCGTTTACTTTTGAAGTTGCCTTAAAAAACGGAATTCCGTTTGGATTGATTAATCGCGCTAAAAAGAAAATCGAAGTTGGAAAAGTACGTTTTGACAAAACGATTGCAACGCTTCAAAAAGAAAGATCTAAGCTTGAAAAAACTTCAATTAATTTAAAAGAAGAAGAAACCCGAGCGCGTGAGGAAAGCAAAAAGATGGAAAACATCAATGTGAAAATCAAACAAAAACTGGAAAGCTATCAGGAATTATATGACAGCAATCAAAAGACAATTTACATTGGTCAGAAAATTGAAGATATCTCAGAGAAATATTTCAACAATAAAAATAAAAAAGAACTTATTGGAGAATTTTTAAAAATCATTGAAATTGAAAATTCAAAACGTAAAAAAGCTACTCCAAAAGAAACCAAAGCCATAATCGAAAAGAAAAAAGAAGTTATAGCCGAAGTTTCCGTTCAGGTTGAAGAAATCAGAAAAGAGAAAAAAGAAAAGAAACTTAAACCTGTTATCGAAAAACCAAAGCCGATTTTAAAAGTTGGCGATCGTGTTAGAATGTTAGACGGAAGATCTGTTGGAAGTATTGACTCAATCGAAAAAAATAAAGCTACAGTAAATTACGGAATTTTTACTTCGAAAGTAAGTTTAGATGAATTGGAGTTGGTGGAAGCTGCTAAAAAATAAGTTTTCACTTTTTAATGGCAGTTTTCAGTATTAAAAAGCTTAAATTTTGATAAAAACTAAAATAAGGCGATTTAAGAAATGGTTTTCTTAAGAGCAATAAACGAAGGTCAATTTGTTTTTAAAATTGCTTAAAATTTATTTATTGAAGTCGTTTTTGATTTTTAAAATTTATTCACTAACAGATTTTGATAGAAAAAATCAATACTTATAAAAGTACTTAAAAGGATCGTAATCGCCATCTTGTCATTTCGACGAAGGAGAAATCTTCCCTAGGAGTTCGCCAAAGATTGATCATTTCCTTTGCGGAGTTACTTACGAAGATTTCTCCTTCGTCGAAATGATAAAATCGATGTGAGTTTTGTTCAAAATTTAAAACTCTGACAAAGCTTTTAACTCAAAATATTAAAGAAATGCAAAACCTTCCAAAAAACAAAAAAATAATCCTATTCGATGGTGTTTGCAATTTATGCAATGGTGTCGTTCAGTTTATCATCAAACATGATAAAAAAGATATTTTCAGATTTACAGCCTTACAATCAGAACTGGGAATTGAGATTTGCAATTATATTGGCATAGACCAAAACAAAATCGACAGCATTATATTATACAATCCTGGTGTTGCTTATTATTATAAATCTTCGGCAGCGATTGAAATTGCGGAAGAACTTGGTGGAATTTACAGCTTAGTTTCAATTCTTAAGATCTTCCCGGAAAAACTGCGAAATTATATTTACGATTATATTGCTAAAAACCGTTATAAATGGTATGGCAAAAAAGAAAGCTGCATGATTCCTACACCGGAATTGAAAGCGAAGTTTTTGTAAACTATTTACTGATTGGAAAGGAATGTTATAAAAAAGAAACTTATGAAGTAAATCACTCCTAAAATCTAATTTACAAATATTTTTCTTACCTAAATTTAATTTGTATATTTCTGAATTAAACCAATCACATGAAAATATCAAAATTAATTCTACTAATAGTTTTATTTGCCAGCACCAATTTGTTGGCTCAGTTAACAAATACTAAGGAAATTCATCCCGGTACTTTAGAAAAAGAAAGGAAAATTAGAAGTGAAAATAACATTAGCGAAAGCTTTGAGTATACTCAATTGAGAAGTAAAGACAGCATATTGAAGTCGCATAAAACATTTAATAAGAATGGCGAGTTGCTTACCAAAACGGTATTCTCTTCAAAACTAGATACTATAAACTACGTTGTGTATGAATATGAAGTTGGAAAAGTAGTAAAATCACTGATACTTACTAAAGATAAAAATGCACTGGTTTTTTTAGACCTTCGAAAATATTCTTATGATAAAAATGGAAACAACACCGAAATACAATTCATTAATAAAGATGGAGATACAATTTATCAAAAAATAGACTATTACAGCAATAACTTAAAAAAGACACTACATACAAAATGGCGGAACAATACCGATTTTTCTCTTACAGAAGAATATTTTTACTCCAATAATAATTTAATTAAAACAAACACATACCTTCCAAATGAGAAGTTGTTTTCTGAGACTGCCTATCAATATGATAATCTTGGAAATTTAGTGGGTGATTACAGATTACTAAACGGAAAAAAAGACGTTGTTACTTTTTACAAATATGACGAAAATAATAATTTAATCGAAAGTGGTTTTAAATTTTTATCTAATAGTAATCCTAATCTTTATAAAACAAAATACGAATACGACAGAAATAACAATGTCATAAAAGAGTACCGTACCGGAGAAAAACATTTTAAATCTTTTCATACCATTTCTTATAAAAAATTTAAATAAGTTATTTTCATTAATGGACACAAAAAAAGGATGCTAAAATTTTTAGCATCCTTTATCTATTAAAAATCAACAAGATTATCTAATCAACTTTCTGTATTTTAAACGTTTTGGAGTTAAATCACCACCTAAACGTTTCTTTTTATTTTCTTCGTATTCAGAGAAACCACCTTCAAAATAGTAAACTTCAGAATCTCCTTCGAATGCTAGAATGTGCGTACAGATTCTATCTAAGAACCATCTGTCGTGCGAAATAATAACGGCACAACCAGCAAAATTCTCTAAACCTTCTTCAAGTGCACGAAGTGTATTTACATCTAAGTCATTCGTTGGCTCATCTAATAAAAGTACATTTCCTTCTTCTTTCAAAGTCATTGCAAGGTGCAAACGGTTACGTTCTCCACCAGATAACATTGAAACTTTTTTATTTTGCTCGCCTCCACCAAAATTGAAACGGGATAAATAAGCTCTTGAGTTTACTTGCTTTCCTCCCATCATTATCAATTCCTGACCGTCAGCAAAGTTTTCCCATATTGATTTATTTGGATCAATATTAGAGTGAGACTGGTCTACGTAAGCGATTTTTACAGTTTCTCCTACTGAAAATTCACCGCTATCCGTTTTTTGTTCTCCCATTATCATTTTGAAAATGGTCGATTTACCAGCACCGTTTGGTCCGATAATTCCAACAATTCCAGCTTGTGGTAAAGTGAAGTTTAAATTATCATACAATAATTTTTCTCCAAAAGCTTTGGCAACATTTTTAGCTTCAATAACATTGGTTCCTAAACGCGGACCGTTCGGGATATAGATTTCCAGATTTTCATCCAGTTGTTTTTGATCTTCGTTTAATAATTTGTCGTAGTTCTGTAAACGTGCTTTTTGTTTTGTTTGACGGCCTTTTGCTCCCTGACGAACCCAGTCAAGCTCACGTTCCAACGTTTTTCTGCGTTTCGAAGCTACTTTTTCTTCCTGTGCCATACGACTTGATTTCTGGTCTAACCAAGAAGAATAATTCCCTTTCCACGGAATACCTTCTCCTCTATCCAACTCTAAAATCCAACCTGCAACATTATCCAGGAAATATCTATCGTGCGTAACAGCAATTACAGTTCCGGCATATTGCGCTAAATGCTGCTCCAACCAAAGTACAGATTCAGCATCTAAGTGGTTGGTAGGCTCATCAAGTAGCAATACATCAGGCTGTTGCAACAACAAACGACATAAAGCAACACGACGACGCTCTCCTCCAGAAAGGTTTTTGATTGGTGTATCACCTTCCGGCGTACGCAAGGCATCCATTGCAATTTCAAGTTTTGTATCGATTTCCCAGGCACCAAGAGCATCAATTTTATCCTGCAAAGCTGCCTGACGATCCATCAACTTATCCATTTTATCAGGATCTGAATAGTTTTCTTCAAGACCAAATAAATCATTAATTTGATTGTATTCTTCTAAAACTGCCATTGTTTCTGCAGCTCCTTCACGAACAATTTCGATAACGGTTTTAGAATCATCAAGAATTGGCTCTTGCTCTAAATATCCAACTGTATAACCCGGTTGAAAAACAACATCACCCTGATAATTTTTATCTACTCCGGCAATAATTTTTAAAAGAGAAGATTTTCCAGAACCATTAAGTCCTAAAATACCAATTTTAGCTCCATAAAAGAAACTCAAATAAATGTTTTTAAGCACTGGTTTGTCTGCTCCCTGATAGGTTTTACTCAATTTCTGCATTGAGAAAATTACTTTCTTATCGTCTGACATTTTTTATATTTTTTATTTTAATTATTTATTTATTCGTTTTAATATTGTAATTGTTATTGTTATTGAATTCTCTTAAACTCTACCTTTTAATGCATTAAAAACCCAGGCGTTGGCTAAAAATCCAACTCCAGTTGCTGCGAATCCCCAAGCCGATACTTCTCTGTATCTAAAGATTCCAAGACCTATAAGTAACAATCCCATAAGTACCATTATAAAAGTAGCCCATCCTAAAACGGTATTTTTATTCATTCCCATAATTGTGTTATTATTATTTAAGTAGTAAAATTTTTAGAAAGGCAAATATCGTGAATTTTCACGGCTTAATTAAATATTTTGTACAGCATTTCTTTTAACAAATCTGATTGTGGCAAAGCATTGGCACCAACTCCTTTACTTTTCACGTCAACATCACGTAAAGCACCCACAATCTGACTCACTTTTCGCATTGGATAATTCTTAATTGCCAAATCGTATTCCTTTAAAAAATAAGGATTTACACCAATTGCCGATGCGACATTTTTAGGATTTTTGTCTTTGAGTCCGTGGTATTTTAAAAGCTGAACAAAAAATCCAAAAACTAGTCCGGTTGTCATTACCAATGGATATTCTTTAGGATTATGAGCAAAATTTTCGGCAATTTTATACGCTTTTAGCTGATTGCGCTCTCCTATTGCTTTTCTTAACTCGAAAACATTATAGTCTTTACTAAAACCAATATTTTCCTCGATATGCTGTGGCGTAATTACGGTTCCCTGAGGCAAAATAATCTGTAATTTCTCTAATTCATTATTGATTTTACTCAAATCTGTTCCTAAAAATTCTACGAGCATCGCATTTGCTTTAGGATCAATCGTATATTTTTTTCCTGCAAGTACACGTTTTATCCAATCGCCAACCTGATTTTCGTATAGTTTTTTACTTTCGTAAACGATTCCGTTTTGGGCTAATAGTTTGGTAACTTTTTTACGTTTGTCAAGCGTTTTGTATTTGTAACAAAAAACCAAAACAGTGGTTTCCATCGGATTATTTACATACGATTCGATTTTATCAATAGTTCTTGATAAATCTTGTGCTTCTTTTACAATAACAACCTGACGATCAGACATCATAGGATAGCGCTTGGCCGTTGAAACAATATCTTCAACAGAAACATCTCTTCCATATAAAACCGTTTGATTGAATCCTTTTTCTTCTTCCGAAAGGATATTTTGTTCAATATATTCAGATAATTTGTCAATATAATAAGGCTCTTCACCCATTAAAAAATAAATCGGTTTTATGTTTCCCGCTTTAATATCATTGACAATTTTTACAACTTCATCCATTCAATTTTAGTTTTCAGTGTTCAGTATCAGTAAGCAGTCTAAATGAAAAAAATAATTATCAAATTTTCGAATTGACTAATTTTCAAATTATCTTTGTCTTATGCTTAAACTAAATTTTCCTTCATATACTTTCCGATTCAAAAATAGCGAAAATAAAGTGTCTATTTTTGATGAAATCAGAAAAAAATTTATCATTCTTACTCCAGAAGAATGGGTTCGCCAGCATGTTGTTCATTATCTAATGAATGAAAAAAAATATCCCAAATCACTAATAAATGTTGAGAAAGTATTAACAATCAACGGATTACGAAAAAGATATGATGTTGTTGTTTTTAGTTCTGATGGTTCCATACACATATTGGTAGAATGTAAGGCGCCGGAAGTAAAAATATCTCAGGCAACTTTTGATCAGATTGCGCGTTACAATATGACAATGCAGGCACGATTTTTGAAAGTCACAAACGGTCTGACTCATTATTATTGTCAGATGGATTTTGAAAACGAAAAATATGAGTTTTTAAAATCTTTACCGGATTACAAAGAAATTTAATAATTATAAAATTTACCTTTTGGATAAAATAGCTGTTGTCATTTTAAATTGGAACGGAGTAAAATTATTGGAACAATTTTTACCTTCTATTATCCAATTTTCAGAAGAAGCCACCATATATGTTGCAGATAATGCATCAACAGATAATTCTATCAATTTTATAAAACAGCATTTCCCAACCATAAAAATCATAAATAACAGCGGCAATCACGGTTTCGCAAAAGGTTATAATGATGCTTTAAAAGCGGTTGATGCTGAAATTTATGCTTTAGTCAATTCTGATATCGAAGTAACCGAAAATTGGTTAAAACCTATTATTGAAACTTTTGATAACGAAAACCAGACAGCCATTATCCAACCAAAAATTCTTGATTTTAAAAACAAGGAATATTTTGAATATGCTGGTGGTGCAGGCGGATTTATTGATAAATATGGTTACCCATTTTGTCGCGGGCGTATTTTTGATACTATCGAAAAAGACAACGGACAATATGATGATAATTGTGAATTATTCTGGGCTTCCGGAGCTTGCTTTTTTATCAGAAAAGAAGTTTATGATGAATTAAATGGTTTTGATGAAACTTTTTTTGCACATCAGGAAGAAATAGATTTATGCTGGCGTGCCGCTAACGAAGGACATATTATAAAGTACAATTCGGCATCAACTGTTTATCATGTTGGCGGAGCGACTTTAGAGCAGGGAAATCCAAAAAAAACATATTTAAATTTTAGGAACTCCTTATTAATGCTTGTCAAAAATTTACCTAAAAAAGGATTGTTTTTTGTCATTTTCTTCAGAATGATTTTAGATGGCATTGCCGCTATCCGTTTTCTTACGCAGGGAAAATTCCAACATACTTTTGCAATTTTAAAGGCGCATTTTTCATTTTATTGTATATCTTTAAAATATTTACGGGAGCGTAAAGATTTTCAAATACAACAATACTATACCGTAAAAAGTATCGTTTACTTGTATTACATAAAGAAATTGACAGTTTTTAAAGAAATCTTTAACAGTAAACAAAATATTAAAAACTAAATTTGTAATCAACGTTTAATTAAATATAATACCTATGAGAAAAATAGTTATCGCACTAACCGTATTAATGGCCTTAACTTCGTGTGTATCGAAAAAAGAATACGCAGCATTAGAAGCTAAGAACAAAGAGATCCAGGATTTATTAAACTCTTGCACAGTTAAATTGAATTCTTGCCTGGAAGAAAAAGCAGGTTTAGCAGCTACAGCAGAAAGTTATAAAGCACACAATCAAGACTTAATAAACAGTTCTAAAGATTTAACTGTATTAACTACAAAAGGAGCTGAAAACCTTGAAAAATCTTTAGAAAGCTTAAAAGAAAAAGATTTAAAAATCTCTAGACTTCAGGATGCCTTAACTAAAAAAGACAGTGTTACTTTAGCATTAGTTACAAGTTTAAAAGGAGCTGTTGGAATCAACGATCCGGATATCGAAATCAATGTTGAAAAAGGAGTTGTATTTATTTCTATCGCAGATAAATTATTATTCAAAAGCGGAAGCTATGAAGTAACTGATGCAGCAAAAGGTGTTTTAGCTAAAGTTGCAAAAGTAGTAAACGACAAACCTGATTTTGAATGTATGGTTGAAGGTCACACTGATAGTGTTCCTTACAAAAGCAACGGAGTTTTGCTAGACAACTGGGATTTAAGTGTTAAACGTTCTACTTCTATTGTACGTGTATTAACAAACGATCTTGGTGTTAACCCTGCAAAATTAATTGCTGCTGGTAGAAGTTCATACGTACCTTTAGTTGCAAATGATACTGCTGAAAACAAAGCACGTAACAGAAGAACTCGTATTGTGGTTATGCCAAAAATCGATCAATTCTATGATATGATTGAAAAAGAAATGAAAAAACAAGCGAAATAATTTCTTGTTCACATCCTTATTAATACAGAAAAAGCAGGTCTAATGACCTGCTTTTATGTATTCTTAACTTTTTTAATAACCAATTAAATATAAATCAAGAATAGCATTATCTTTAAATTAACTAACTAAATTTTAACTATCCTAAAGTTAATTATTTATTTTAAATAATTATGCTATTTCAGTTTTTTTTTACAAAATTCCAATATCGCCCTTTCCTTCCCTTACAATTACGGGTTCATGTTCTGAAAGATCAATAATCGTAGAACCAATATTATCTCCATAACCACCGTCAATTACCATATCAACCAAATTTTGCCACTTCTCAAAAATCAGTTCCGGATCTGTAGTATATTCAATTACATCATCTTCATCACGAATGGAGGTCGAAACAATAGGATTTCCTAACTGGCGAACAATTTCCAAAGCAATATTATTATCGGGTACACGAATACCTACAGTTGTTTTCTTTTTAAATTCCTTAGGTAAATTATTATTTCCAGGTAAAATAAAAGTGTAAGGTCCCGGCAAAGCTCTTTTTAAAATTTTGAAAGTAGAAGTATCAATTTGACGGACATAATCTGAAAGATTACTCAAATCATGACAGATAAAAGAGAAGTTCGCTTTCTCTAATTTTATTCCTTTAATTTTTGCAATTTTTTCTAAAGCACGAGAATTGGTAATATCACAACCCAAACCATAAACAGTATCTGTTGGATAAATTACCAAACCTCCGTTTTTAAGCACTTTTACAACTTTTGCAATTGCAGCTTCACTAGGTTTATCAGGATATATTTTTATGAACTCAGCCATTTTTCTTTTTAGAATAAAGATATTAGATTATGGAATAAAGATTATTCTTTACCCATTTTAAAACTTTCAGTATATACAGTACTATATTATTAAATAAATACAATTAAAAAACTGATAAATTTTAATAAAATTAAGCTTTATCAAAAGTCTTTTTCTTGCATCTATTTTCTTTCTTCTCTTTTAACCAATCACATCCAGTTTCGCAAATCGAAGCAATAGCTTTTTAATTCCGCCTACTTCAAATTTTATTTCGGCTTTTTTATCAGCGCCAACACCTTCAAGGTTCACAACTTCACCTTTTCCAAAACGTTCGTGCATCACAATATTTCCAACTGTTAATTTGCTGTCAAATAAATTAGAACCCGAAGAACCTGGTGCATTTCCTGAAACAGGTTTTAGTTTTCGAATATTCAAATCCGGTTTCGGTTCGTTATCCGTACTATATTTTGGCGGAGTTCCTCCTACCGGTTTTGCCAATCGTAATTTTGATTTATCAACATCACCAAAAATATCACCGTCGATCATGGGTTTAAAACGGTAATTGCTTTCAGCAGGCGTCAAATATTCTAAATATTGCGGATCGATTTCTTCAATAAAACGTGATGGTTCGCTATCTGTCAGTTTCCCCCAACGGTAACGCGATTGTGCGTATGTCAAATATGCTTGATGTTCTGCACGAGTTAAAGCTACGTAAAATAAACGACGTTCTTCTTCTAATTCACTTCTTGTACTCATACTCATCGCACTCGGAAACAAATCTTCTTCCATTCCCACTACAAAAACATGAGGAAATTCAAGTCCTTTTGCCAGGTGAATTGTCATCAAAGCCACACGATCTTCATCAGATGTATCTTTATCTAAATCGGTTGCAAGTGCTACATCTTCCATAAATTCAGAAAGTGCGCCTCTTGCTCCGTCAATTTCTCTTTGTCCTTCAGTAAAATCTTTTATACCGTTTAAAAGTTCTTCAATGTTCTGAATTTTAGCCATTCCTTCCGGAGTAGCATCTTTCTTTAATTCCTGAACAAGACCCGTTTTTTTGGCAACGTGATCTGTAATATAAAAAGCATCCTGATTTTGATCGATTACCTGAAAACTCTGAATCATCGTTACAAAATCTTTCAATTTATTTTTTGTTCCGGTATTCAGTTTCAAATCAATTTTATCAATATTTACCATTACTTCCCAAATCGAACGCTTGTAATGATTGGCTGCAATAGTTAGCTTTTCTACCGTTGTATCCCCAATTCCACGAGCCGGGTAGTTGATAACACGAATCAGCGCTTCTTCATCTTTCGGGTTAATCACCAAACGCAAATAACACAAAACATCTTTGATTTCCTTACGTTGATAAAATGATAATCCACCATAAATTCGATACGGAATATCGCGTTTTCTTAAAGCATCTTCCATCGCACGCGACTGTGCATTCGTACGATACAAAATTGCAAAAGCCCCGTTATGCAGCTGATTTTGCATTTTCTGTTCAAAAATCGTACTCGCCACAAAACGTCCTTCCTCTGCATCGGTCAAACTGCGGTGAACTTTAATTTTTGCACCAAAATCATTTGCCGTCCAAACTACTTTATCCAGTTTGGTTTTATTATGCTCCATTATAGTGTTTGCCGCTTCAACAATATTTCGGGTCGAACGGTAATTTTGCTCCAAACGAAACATTACAACACCTTCATAATCCTTCTGGAAATTCAAAATATTATTGATATTCGCACCACGGAAAGCATAAATACTCTGCGCATCATCTCCTACCACACAAATATTCTGAAATTTATCTGATAAAGCCCTAACAATCAAATACTGAGAGTGGTTTGTATCCTGGTACTCATCAACCAGAATATAGCGGAAACGGTTCTGATATTTCGCCAAAACCTCCGGAAAACGAGTCAGTAATTCATTGGTTTTCAACAACAAATCATCAAAATCCATTGCACCGGCTTTAAAACAGCGCTCTACATATTGCTGGTAAATTTCTCCCAATCTTGGCTTTTTCGCCATTGCATCCGCTTCAACCAATTCCGGATTATTAAAATAGGCTTTAACTGTAATCAGGCTGTTTTTATAACTCGAAATTCGGCCTAAAACCTGTTTTGGTTTATATATATCACGATCCAGCTGCATTTCCTTAATAATAGAAGAAATCAGTCTGGCAGAATCCTGAGAATCATAAATAGTAAAGTTAGACGGGTATCCCAAATGCTCTGATTCTGAACGAAGTATACGCGCAAAAATCGAGTGAAAAGTTCCCATCCAAAGGTTTTTAGCTTCGGTTGCTCCCACAATATCCGAAATCCTGTGTTTCATTTCACGGGCCGCTTTATTCGTAAAAGTAAGCGATAAAATGTTGAACGGATCAACACCCTGCGCCATCAAATAAGCAATTCTAATCGTTAAAACACGGGTTTTTCCAGATCCTGCACCAGCAATAATAATCATTGGCCCGTCTTTCTTTAAAACGGGTTCTCGTTGCGCTTCGTTGAGCTGGTCAATATATTTTTGCATGAAATTTTTTCTCCTTTTATGCAAAAATAAGAATTTATGAATGAATAAACTAACGCAGCGTATCAACTTTGAAACTACATTTTTTTATTAGTTTAAATTACATATAATCGAATAATTTACTATTTATTATTTCTAAAATATCAATGTTTGAGGTTAATTAAAATATACTAAACAATTATAGAAAAAATATAAGATTTATTTGAATAAAATCTTAATTTTGACCAAACATCTAAAAACATTTTATGAAAAAAAATTACTTTTTATTCTTTCTTCTAAGTTTTAAATTATTTGCTCAAAACCCTGAAATTGATCCAACTTTTAACATACGTGACGCTGGTGTGTATCAGCAAAATATTGGTGAAGATGCTGTTGTACTTCCAAATGGAAAAATTATAACTTCATACAGAAGAATCCCTTATAAAATATTAATGCTAAATTCAGACGGGAGTGTTGATAAAGATCTTCCTGCTGCAGAGCCTTATGCCTCTCTTTATACCCGAATTTTTGCAAGATCAAATGGCAGCTTTTTACTTTTAGACGATGATGACAGGTTAGCCGCTTTTAATGCAGATGGAACTCTGAACACCGCTTTTACAACTTGCGAAATCAAGACTACTTCCCAAGATCCTTTATATATAAAGGTGCTTTATCAGGAAGACGGTAAAGTTATAATCTTTGGAAATCTTAATACTATAAACGGTAATTATGTTGGAAGATCGGTACGATTAAATACCGATGGTACTGTAGATTCAACATTTAAATTGACAACTGGAGGAAATTCAATAACGATACAAAGCGATGGAAAATATATTGTTTCAAGTGGACCAAGAATCGCCCGCTACACTACAGATGGAAAGGTTGATGCCACTTTTAAAGTATATACTACTACTGATCCTAAACAAGGTTTTATTACCAACGGATTTGAAACTGTTGATAATAGCAGAATCGAGGAAGCTATAGTACAGCCAGACGGTAAGATAATTGTTGTTGGATGTGATTTTAGAGAAAATAGCAGAACTATTTCTTATAATATTGTAAGACTAAATGCAAACGGATCAAGAGACACTTCTTTTAAATTATTTACCGATAAGGATTCGAACATATATAATGTCTATTTGCAAAAAGACAATAAAATAATTATAAATTCTAATGACTCGACCTTTATTCGTTTAAATACAGACGGAACAACAGATACTACTTTTAAGTATTCTAATACTGTTTCTTTAATTAATAAAGGTGATTTGTTTTTTCAGGGAGAAAAAATTATTATTAGCGCTGACTTTTTGGATAAACAAGGAATATCAAGATCTGAAATTCATCGAATAAATGCTGATGGAAGTCTTGATTTAAGCTTTAATCCTCATTCCGGACCTAATTTAACTTTTGATAAGTGGGATTATAATCGTCAATATCCTTTTGCAGCCAAAGTATTGCCGGATCAAAAAATATTATTAGTAGGAGATTTTTCAACCTATAATGATAACCCCGTAAGGAACATTTGCCGAATTAATCAGAACGGTGAATTTGACCCAACTTTTAAACTCGATCCGAGTGTTTTAATATATCCGGAAGCACAAAACGATTATTTAATTGTTCCGCAAAATGATGGGAAAATTATATTAATCCATAATAATTCTATGGAAATAAATAACATCACAAAAAGTATAATTCGGCTAAATAGTGATGGCAGTCTGGATAAGAACTTTAATTTTGCAGACTCTAAGGCCGGTATTACTGACGTAGTAATTTTAGACAACGGAAAAATGTTCGTTAGAGGCGAGAATGGTAATTTTGTTAAAGATGCACAATTCTATAATACACGTGTACATTCAGTATTTTTACTAAATTCTGATGGTTCTGTAGATACTGGTTTTAACGGCTCATTCTTTCATAAACCAAATGGCATCAGTCTTCTGAGTGATAAAAAATATATAATCTCTTTTTCAAGAGATAATAATTCTTATCCTTATTATGGAGCCACTAAATTTAATCAGGACGGTACAAAAGATACTTCTTTTGATGTAGGATATTTTCCTTATGAAAGAATTAAAGAGCTAAAGGATGGTAAATTTTTAGTTATTTACTCTAATAAAATCATGAGACTTAATGCTAATGGTTCTGTCGATCCTTTATTCAAGACTTACTCTTTTGAAAAAACGTATTCCTTTAAGTACGACACTTTTGCGCTTTATGAAAATGGACAGATTAATTTGTTCTTTTCTACTTATGCAACAAACTCAACAACAAAGATCACGCTTAGTTCAGAAGGTACTTTGCTAAATACAACAGTTTACAAAAATGCAAGTCAATTTGAAATCCAAAACTGTGAAGACTTAGTATTTTACGGCTATTTTGACAAAGCCGAAAATGTTAACAGAAACGGTCTTGTAAGATATAAGACATCACAAACAACTTCTTCTCCAAATCCTGCAGGTGAAATTGTTCAGTCCTTTACAAATGGACAGACTTTGGCTGATCTTAAAGTCGCAGGATCAAATATTCAATGGTATAGTACTCAAAGTGATTGCGGTATAAATAATAAAATAACACAAAAAGGAAGCAGTACCAGCGAAACTGTTTTACTTTCATCTACCCAACTTGTAGACGGAATAACATACTATGCCTCACAAACCATAAATGGTATAGAAAGCGGATATAGATTACCTGTTACTGTTTATTCTAAAACATTGAGCGTAAAAGATAATATACTTCCAAATTTGGTTACCTATCCAAATCCGGTTAAAGATTATTATACAATATCTAATAATGAAGAAATAGATGAAGTTGAGATTTATAATTCATTAGGACAAATTGTAATAAATAATAAGTACAATTCAAACAATGTAAAAATTGATTTTACTTCTTTACATTCAGGTATTTATTTTGTAAAAATATATGTAGCTGATAAAGTTGCAATAATTAAGACTATCAAAAAATAGAATTACTAAGACTAAGGTTCTAAGATTAAAAAAATTAGAGCCTTAGTTATTTAAAAAACACATCGTAAGCAAATCGTATCAAGGTACCAATTACCACAACCAAAAAGAAAATTCTAATAAAACCATTTCCTTTGTTAATGGCCAGTTTTGCTCCAAGCCATCCTCCTAGTCCATTGCTAATTGCCATTGGAATTGCAATCGACCAAATGATTTTTCCTTTTATCATAAAAAGACAAATCGAACCAAAATTTGTTGCCAGATTAACCATTTTAGCATTTGCAGAAGCGTGCAGAAAATCAAAACCCAACAACGCAATAAAAGCAACCACAAAAAAACTTCCTGTTCCCGGACCAATAAATCCGTCGTAAAAACCAACAATTATACTAATAACAACGGCATAAATTATTTGAGTTGTAGCTGAATGATCTTTTTCAACATGCTGACCAAAATTTTTCTTTGCATAAGTATAAATAAACAATAAAGACAACACGACAAGCAAAAGCGGTTTCATAAAATCATTACTCACCATCGTTAAAATCGTAGAACCTAAAAAAGCTGACGGAACTGCCAAACACATCATTATCAAAAGTAATTTCCATTGGATAACCACTTTTTTCAAATACTGAAAAGCAGCAAAAGCGGTTCCGGTGAAAGCTGGTAATTTTAAAGTTCCAATAACGGTTGAAACGGGTAAATTTGGTAATAAAATCAATCCCATTGGAGTTTGGATTAATCCGCCGCCGCCAACAATAGCATCAATAAATCCTGCAGCAAAAGCAGCTAAACAAAGTAAAATAATGATGTATGTTTCCATTTAAGTTGGGTTTCAGGCGGTTTTTAAAATCGTGAACAAAAGTAGACTTCCATTTCATTTATTACAATAAAAATAATGTTGTTTTCTCATCAAAAAGTATATTTTTGTTGAAAAATTATTGAAATGGATTTTACAAGAATTATAGAATTAGCCAGTTATACTTTACCAGCCATTGTAACCGGATTTGTGGCGTACGGTTTTTTTGAATTACACATAAAAAACAACGATAAAAAACGTGCTTTTTTATTGAACAGAGAATATCAGAAACAATCCTTACCAATACGTTTACAGGCTTACGAGCGTATGACTTTATTTTTGGAACGCATTAACTTAACCAAATTACTGATTCGAATTGCGCCAATTTCAAACGAAAAACACGATTATGAAAACTTCGTAATCGACCAGATCGAACAAGAATTTGAACACAACTTAACGCAGCAAATTTACATGTCTGATGAATGTTGGACGATCATTACAACTGCCAAAAATTCAACAATTCAAATCATTCGTAAAGCTGCGATGAGCGATCGCGTTGAAAGCGCAGATAAATTAAGAGAGAAAATTTTGAACGATTTATTAGAAAAACAATCTCCAAGTAATGCAGCTTTGGGATTTATGAAAAATGAGGTTGCAGAACTTTGGTAAGATTAATATTTTAGAGTTCGGATTTTAGATTGTCAACATGGGAATCTAAAATCTAAAATCAACAATCTAAAATTACTTGTTATCACTCATAACCTCAGACTTATTCTGAGCATATTCATAACCTTGTTCCCACCATTCTTTCATCACTTCCTTATTAAAAATAAGTGCATTATCGGTCAATTTTGTAGGTGTATAATATAAATTAAGTTTTACATTCTTATTGTTTGCCATAAGTTTCCCTATAGCAATATCGTGTTTTTCAACCTGATCTAAGGCAATTCGGAACAAGTCGATCATCAGTGAAAACGGGTTTTTTCCAATAACCATTTTATCCATATTTACTTCAGTTTCAAGGATAATAACATCTATTTCTGTGGCTCCGCGGTTGATTGCTTCACGGATTGGAACCAGGCTCGAAAATCCGCCATCGCCATATTCAAAGTTGTCTTTTTCAACCAAACTCATAAACGGTACATAGTTACTCGAAATCCAGGACCATTCGCAAAACTCTTCATAAGTACAATCTTTTACAGATTTATATTCTGACTCGTTTTTAGTAAAATTGGTTACGGTAATAACAACATCATTATTCATTTTTTTCAGCTTATTAAAGTCCGAAATGCTAAAATTATTCTTGATGTATTTTCGCAATCCTTTGCTTTCGCCAAAAGTTCTTTTTCCTTTAAAAAACTGACGTATTACATTAAAGTGATTGATTGTGACAATATCAACTCCATCTTTATTTTTAACCACAAACGGACAAATATTAAAAATACTTGCCATTGTAACATTGGTGTAAACAGAATGAATTTTCTTGATATGCCCTAAAGCCAAATGCGGAATAAGCAAACTTCCGGTCGATGTTCCTAAAAATAAATCGTATTCATGATTCTTTTCTTCTATTAAATATTGTGCAACACCGCCGGCAAATGCGCCCTTACTGCCACCACCGGAAATAACCAATGCTCTCATATAATATTGTAGGTTTTGTTTTTGGGTCTTTTTTCTAGAAAATAGAGTCAAGATTATAGAGAAAAGACTAAAAGCTACTTGCAACAATCTATTTTCTTTCTTCTATAATCTTTGCTCTATTCTCTAATCTACTCTTTCAACAAACGATTCAATTGAAACTGTTCATCGGGGGTCAAATTAGGCAAAATTCTATCAAATGAAGCACGCATTTCAGGTTTTTTTAATAAAAACCGAATTGTTTCTCTTCCGAACTTTGAAAATTGCCACATATGATGCGTTGTAGAACTCACCAAATTACTGAGAACCTGATCGTTAATTATTTTAAATGCAATTAATTTTTCCAAAGCATTCTGTCTTGTTGTAGCTTCGTATTTTGTAGATGAAAATGAAATTAACTCGGCAATTAGATCTTCTTTATTAATAGCATAATCGGGCGTTGACAAGGCTAAAGAAAGCCACATTGTGCGAAGATTATAATCATTAAAACCTATCCAGTTTTTAGATTTATCAAGATATTTCGTGCGATGATCCGGGAAGTTTTTCCATAACCAATACAAGGCAATTTCCTGCGTTTGATACGATTTATCATCCAATAAAGTTTCATATTCTGTTCTAAAATCTTCAGGGATTTTGGTTAAAGTAGTCGCAACAGCCTGACGAATTTGGATATTATTGGTTTGCAGAGCCAAAAGCAGTAATTCTTTTTTATCTTCAAGTTTCTCATTTTCCAATTGATCTACAATCGCTTCTTTTACAGCGTAGTAAACATCAGATTTCAAAGTGTTTTTTAAAAACTCAAATTTCTCTGCTATTAGCGTTTTTTTCAATTTATCAACTTCCAGACGAACCTGAATTGCTTTATTTTTACTCAACAAGGTATTTGCTGTTGGAGTGTCAAAAACCGTAGATTCAAGCCAGGTTTTCTGAAACTGAATTAAATCAAAATTGGAAACCTTTTTAATTTCATCAAAGAAATTCTGAGTATTTACATTTTGATATGCATACTTTTTTAAATAACTTTTTACGGCTTTCTTAAACGCTTTATCACCAATTGATTCGTGTAAAACAAACAATGTCCACGCTCCTTTTTCATAAAAAGTAAGCGAACTCGCCTTCGCATTCAAAACCGGAATAGTATCTGTTCTGGAAGCAAATTTTATCTGTTGAGCGGTATCGTATAATTTAGAATAAAAATAATCATCACCATAAATTTCTCTTTCTGCTAAAGCGGCATAATACGTTGCAAAACCTTCCTGAAGCCAGTGATGTGTACTGCTTTCTGCAGTAATTAAATCTCCAAACCAATGATGCGCCAATTCGTGTGCATCAACGTTGGTATAATTTCGGTCTTCAAAACCAATGGAATCAACTACATAACGGGTTGCAAAAAGTGTCGCAGTTGTATTTTCCATTCCTGCATATAGAAAATCGCGAACGGGAATTTCTCTGTAAATTTGCCACGGATAATTTACGCCTATTTCTTTCTCTAAAAAATCAAAAATACGCTTTGAATAACGATATGTTGGCTCAAAACGATTTACATCTTTATGTTCTAAATAATATTCTAACGGAATTTTAGATTTTGCCGTCAGTTCTTTTTTATCGTATTTTCCAATCGCAAGCATCAATAAATACGAACTCATCGGGTTTTGCATTTGATATTGCCAATGAAATGAATCTCCGCTTGACGATTTCTCTTTTAAAATTCCGTTTGAAACAACCTGATACTCTTTGTTATAAGTAATCCCTAAATTAAAAACCACTTTTTCATTCACATCATCAAAACTCGGGAACCAATTACTGGTGTATCTTCCCTGCCCTTGCGTCCAGATTTGCACTTCAGCATTTTCAATATCAACAAAATACAAAGCTTGTTTTGGTTTTACCACATAATCAAAAGTCAGATGATTTTGCCCTTTTTGAAAGTTATAAATAATTTGTAATTGTTTGCCGGTATTTACAAAAATCACCTCTTTTTGATTGATTGCTACTTTAGAAAATTCCATATTTTTAGCATCTAATTTTATGGTATCTAAAGGTTTTAATACCTCAAATTCATAATCGACAGATCCTGAAACGGATTTTTCAGTTGCGTTTAATTTCAATTGTGCGTTTACCGATTTAAAATCGACAAATTGGGTTTGTTGTGCAAAAAGGAAAGTGGTAAATAATAAGAAGATGTATTTCATTGAAATTTTGAATTTATAGAATCCGTTTCCCAAGATCGCGGATTAGCTTTTATATAATTGTATATGGTTTCGAATCGTTTGTAATTTCTAACAATGTGGTCGTGATAATTGGCTTGCCATATTTTTTTTGTATTCATATCAGCAACTTGCCTCTCTTTGCACAAATCATTTATTTGTTTTGTTGTAACCGACTTAAATATAGCAACAAAAGATGAAATTGAATTTGATTTTCGAGATAACTTTGATTGCGAATGATTTGTGATAGGATTTAAATCTTGATTCACAGTTTTCTCCACGCCCTGTATGTGTAGAGACGCACAGCAGTGCGTGTCCGCAAGGTTTGACACAATGTTTATTCCAGTGTTTATTCCATTGTTTATTCCATTGTTTATTCCATTGTTTATTCCAATCTTTGTCGATGTGCCGGACGTAGACGCACTGCTGTGCGTCTCTACGATATGCGTTGCGGTTACGATTTCGTTTTGAATTTCATTTTGAACTTGAATTTCATTTTGAATTTCAATTAACAAATGAATATGATTCGGCATTACAATCCAGTTATGAAAAAACCAATTTTTACGAATTTTTATTGATTTCAAAAGTTCATTTTCAATAATTTGTCCAATATCATTTAAAATCATTTTATCTTCTACAATATCTCCAAAAATACATTTTCTATTTTCAGTTGTAATCGTAATAAAATAAACGGCTTCACTCGAATAATCCCAATTTTGTAATCGATTTGAATTAGTTTTATATTTATCTTGAAATAGTGTCATTATTGGCGTATAAAAATCCAAAGTTACAAAGGTTTCACCAACAAATCGAATGAAATTTGTATGTTTACAATAGAAAATTACAACATCGTGTCAACACCAAAAAAAGCCTTATTTAATTGGAGCAGCGGAAAAGATTCTGCACTTACCTTATACAAAATTCTACAGAATCCAGAATATAAAATCGAATATCTTTTAACAAGCGTCAACCAGCAATTTCAACGAATTTCGATGCACGGCGTTCGGGTTGAATTGTTAAAAGCACAATCAAAAAGCATCGGGATTCCGCTCAAAATACTTCAGATTCCGGAAATGCCATCCATGGAAGTTTACGAAAATGTAATGACAGAAACTTTAACCGAATTAAAAAACGAAGGCATTACACATTCTGTTTTTGGTGATATTTTTCTCGAAGATTTGCGAAAATATCGCGAAGATCAATTGGCAAAAATTGGTTTTGAAGGCGTTTTTCCTATCTGGAAAATTCCAACGCACGATTTAATTCAGGAATTTATTTTCTTAGGATTTAAAACAATTGTGGTTTGTGTAAACGAACGTTATTTAGACAAAAGTTTTGTTGGCCGAATTATCGATCAGGATTTTATAAACGATTTGCCTGAAAATGTAGATGTTTGCGGAGAAAATGGTGAATTTCATACTTTTACGTTTGACGGACCACTTTTTTCTGAACCCATAAATTTTGAAATTGGTGAAATCGTTTATCGCAAATACGAAAAACCGAAAACAGAAGAAACAACAAACACAGCCTGTGATACAAACTCAACAGATGCTTTCGATTTTGGATTTTGGTATTGTGATTTGATTGCTAAAAACTAAATCAGACAATTAGAAAATGTGTCAATTTGATAATTTTAAGACGCTCTGTAATTATCTCATTTTCTAATTAACACATTTTCTAATTTTCAGCATACATAGCAAGCAAATTTGTAACCGTATTCCAGTTTCTCATAGTGACAATAACATTCAATTTTTTCTCGATGTATTTGCCTTCTAATCTGGTTTTTCCGGCTCCAATATCATATTTAATAAAAATTCTGTTGCCGTCTATACTTGCTTCATCCGGTTTAAACTGACTAATTTTTAAATCATTAATATTTTCTTTTTTCAAAATAGTCGATACAAAAGCAACATACAGCTTTTTGGTATCGATATCTTTTTCTTTCAAATAAGGATTGTTTTCAAAACACAATTCGAGGTCTTTTTTGGTAATGACAATCGTAGGAACTTCATGCCCGAAAACCTTAAAAATTTCCTGTTTGATTATAAAACCTACTTTTGACGCTTCTTCTTCACTATCCACAAATACATTTCCGGATTGCAAATAGGTTCTTACGTTTTGAAAACCAATATTTTCCAGCATGGTTTTCAACGCTTCCATTTTCATCATGTTATGTCCCGAAACGTTAATGCCACGTAAAAGCGCTAAGTGAGTTGCCATATAAAAGTATTTTAAAAGAAAAAAGTATTCAATTTTAAAAACTGAATACTTTTAATTGTTTAGCAAACTTACGCTTTTTATTTTGCTTTTTTGTATTTTCCATAACGATCACATGCACCTGCATTATCATTAAGATGACCCGATTTATCTAAAGTAAGACTCTCTTGCAAACCTCCGGTACAGTTTGATATTAAAGAGTTTTGCTCTTTGTAGGTTAAAACAAAAACATTGGTATTTTCGGCAGTTCCTATTTTAAAAGTTCCTGATAAAACCGTAATCTTATTATCATAATTTCGTGTCTTTGTAAATGTATTATCTCTATTAAATTGATACGAAAACTGCGTTGAAGATGCATCATTAATATACGGAGCTTCCACAAACTGAATCCATTTTCCATAATGATCAGAAGCTGTAACATTATCTGAATCATTGTTTGAACAGGAAACAATTGCAAAAAGAAGGGTAAATAAAAGTAAAAACTTTTTCATTTTTTATTGAGTTTTAAGGTTATCTATTAAGAAGAGTTTCCTTTTCTGAAATAGTTGCGTATTATCGTAATAAATTTAACATCAAGTTAATATTGAAGATTTAAAAATCAAAGATATTGTTTTTAAAACTTTGCAAAAATTAGAGAAAAGTTTTCACTTTAAAAGAACACTTTTAATAAAAATTCTTTCTTTTTAGCCGTTTAAATTCTCAATCAAAATTTTCATTTACAGAAACAGTATATTCTTTACCAGATTTTATGTGACTTTCTCCTTCCTGAGTATAAAAAACAGGTATAAAATATCGGTATTTATTTTTATCGTTAAATGAAGAGTTTGTGTTTTGTGTATTAAAAACATTCTGGGACAAATAAGAAAAATTAAAATCCAATCTATAATATTTTTTATTGTATTTTTCAATTATTCCCAATTCAGTCTGTGGATTAACTATTTGTCCTGTCTCTACAAAAATTCCATTCTTTTTAAAGCCTTTATACATTGCAAAAGTTCCATCTTCATGCTCAATCACAACTTGATTTCTTCTCGAAGTAAATTGCGCATCTAAGGTTGAGTTGTCATTATATTGATCATTTATCAAAACCACAATTCCTTTTCTCATACTACAGACAGTATCGGGCTTATTTGAAACTACTGCATAAGATTTCCAATCTGGAGATTTTTCCAAATCAAAATATTTTTGACCGACATATTCTGCTTCAAATATTTTTATTTTTTTGCCTTTTTTAAAAGGAAGTATGTAACGATACAGGCTATCAATCTTACTATTTACTGCGCCTAAAGTTGCATAATATTGCAACGAATAAATAATATTTTGATTTTTATTTAATGGCTGCAATTTCATCAGAAATCCTGAACTTTCGCTTATTACTTTTTCGTATGCTGGAATATTACAATTATCTACATTTGAAAATTCAAGGGTTAAGGTATAATTTCCCGGATTTCTTTTTTCATATAACAAATCAATGCTTTTGTCTGTATTTTCTATTGACAAAATGGAAATATTTTGACTTTGACCCGATAAATTTGAAGTCGATAATAAAACACATGAAAAAAATAGCAAATAAAAAAAATTATAATTCATTGTAGTTGGTTTAATGGTTATTTTAAAATAAAATTAATCTTACAATACTACAACTAAAAAGCAAAATACAATATTTTTCCTACTTTTATTTCTATTATAATTCGTTTTTAAATTTCCCAATTAAAATCTATCTTCGCTTTTTCCAAAACAAAAGAATATAGAAAATCTATTCTCTTTATTCTATTCTCTATTTTCTAAAAATCTAACTCTAAAATAATTTAATGAACAATCTCCTCGAAACCCCAATCGAATACTTAAAAGGTGTTGGCCCAAGCCGTGGTCAATTGCTTCGTAAGGAATTGGGAATTCATAAATACGGGGATTTGATTAACTTTTTTCCGAATCGATATATTGACAGAACGCGTTATTACAAAATAAACGAACTTCAAAATACAGGATCGGAAGTGCAGATTATTGGAAAAATAATCAATGTAAAAACGGTTGAATTTGCCAAAAACAAAAAGCGTCTGGTCGCCACTTTCGTGGATGATACCGGGCAAATTGACCTGAATTGGTTTCAGGGACATAAATGGGTCCGCGAGAGTTTGAAACTGAATGAAGTTTGTGTAATTTTCGGAAAATGTTCGCTTTACGGAAGCCAGTTTAGTATGGCGCATCCGGAAATTGAATTGCTTTCGGAACACGAAAAAAGCCTTCGATCAGCGATGCAGCCTGTTTATCCGTCGACAGAAACACTAACAAATCGTGGCATTTCAAACCGAACAATCAATAAATTAATGCAGCAATTGTTTATTGAAACGCAGGCATTATTTTCCGAAACTTTTCCTGCTTATTTAATTGAAGAATTAAAACTGATTTCTAAAAAAGCCGCTTTATTCAATATTCATTTTCCTAAAAGTACTGATGCTTTGGCGAAAGCCCAATTTAGATTAAAATTTGAAGAATTGTTTTTTATTCAATTGCAATTAATTACCAAAAACCTGATCAGAAAACATAAAATAAAAGGACATCCGTTTACAAAAGTGGGTGAGTTTTTTAATGAATTTTACCAAAATCATTTGCCGTTTGATCTCACAAATGCGCAAAAAAGAGTAGTTAAAGAAATCCGAGCAGACATGGGCAGCAATGCCCAAATGAACAGATTACTGCAGGGAGATGTGGGTTCAGGAAAAACGATTGTTGCTTTTTTGAGTATGCTATTGGCACTTGACAACGGTTTTCAGGCTTGTTTAATGGCACCGACAGAAATTTTGGCAAACCAGCATTTTATTGGTTTATCAGAATTGGCTGCCACATTAAACATCAACATCAAAATACTAACAGGTTCAACGAAAACTGCAGCCCGAAAAATCATTCACGAAGAACTTGAAAACGGCAGTTTGCATATTTTAATCGGAACGCACGCTTTGCTGGAAGATAAAGTGAAATTCAAAAATTTAGGTTTGGCAGTAATTGATGAACAGCATCGTTTTGGCGTAGAACAGCGCTCTAAATTGTGGAAGAAAAATGAGATTCCGCCACATGTTTTGGTGATGACCGCCACTCCTATTCCGCGAACTTTGGCGATGAGTTTGTATGGTGATCTGGATATTTCTGTCATTGATGAATTGCCTCCTGGCAGAAAACCGATTCAAACCGTGCATCGTTTTGACAGTAACCGTTTGAAAGTGTGGAAATTTCTAAGAGATGAAATTGCAAAAGGAAGACAAATTTATATTGTTTACCCATTAATTCAGGAGTCTGAAAAAATGGATTTTAAAGATTTAATGGACGGCTACGAGAGTATTTCACGTGATTTTCCGTTGCCTCAGTATTCGATTTCGATTTTGCACGGAAAAATGAAACCTGCAGACAAAGATGCTGAAATGAAACGCTTTTCTGAAGGAAAAACCAATATTATGGTTGCTACAACGGTAATTGAAGTTGGTGTAAATGTCCCGAATGCCAGCGTTATGATTATCGAAAGTGCGGAACGTTTTGGTTTATCGCAGCTTCACCAGTTACGCGGACGCGTAGGTCGTGGCGCCGAACAGAGTTATTGCATCTTAATGACAAGTCATAAATTAAGCACAGACAGTAAAACTCGAATGGAAACGATGGTGCAAACCAACGACGGTTTCGAAATTGCCGAAGTCGACTTAAAACTTCGTGGTCCCGGCGATTTAATGGGAACGCAGCAAAGTGGTGTTCTAAACTTGCAAATCGCTGATATTGTGCGCGATCGTGATATTTTATCTCTTGCCAGAAATTATGCAATGATGATCCTAAAAAACGATGCTCCACTTCAAAAACCAGAACACGCAACTCTAAAAGCAGTTTTTATAGAGTTAACAAAGAAAAAAAATATTTGGAATTATATTAGCTAAGTTGCTAAGGTTCTGAGATGCTAAGATTCTAAGTCTTTTCCTAGGATCAAAGATGCAAAGGTTCAAGTAACAAAGCTCTCGTAATTGGAATTTGGTCCCGAAGCTTCGGGATAAAGAAATTGGAATTTAAACTCAGAATCTTAGCATCTTAGCAACTTAGAACCTCTGAAAAATGCTTCACTGTATCAACTTGTGATTAATCAAGCTCTAAATATTCAATTACCGTTAGGTAAGGCTGATTAGATTTGTCGGGGTGCAAATTTTAAGTTGAATATTTCCGGATACAATGAAGCGTGTTTTTTAGTTTTCAGTCTCAGTCTCAAGTTTCAATTTTAACTCCTAATTCATAACTTACAACTCCTACTTCTTTCCATCCTTTTTCTTTTCGAAAAAACCATTGAAAAAGCCTTTGCTTACTTTGTTTTTATCATCTTTTCCTGTTGCCACAAGATGATCCACATATTCCATGTACGTCTTTTTTCTTTCTTCTAAAAAGCCAATTAAATAATCTTCAGAAGCACCTATTCCGCTTGCTTCTTCGATGTGTAATAGTTTTTTATACAAAGGTTCTATAAACTTTGTAATAATTTCATCCGGCACAGATTTTCTGGTTCCAAAATAGCCCACAATTTCCCCATCTCCATCGGCTATGATTTTAAAATCGGTAATTACCCAATAAAAGCGGCCTGTTTTAGACATGTTTTTAATAATTGCATGAATGTTTTTATTTGACTTAATACTGTCCCATAAAAACTTAAAAATCACTTTGGGCATATCAGGATGACGTATAACGTTGTGCGGCTGTCCGATTAGTTCAAATTCATCATAACCAGAAACGTCGATAAAAGCTTCATTGGCATATAAAATAGTTCCTTTTGTATCTGTTTTACTAAGTAACACTTTAGTTTTGTTCCAATCAACTTCTCTGTCAGATGGAGTCGGGCGAGTAATTCTGGTATCCATAAATCTTGTGTTTAAAAAATTAATATGTAATTACGTTTCTACGTATAAAAGTTAGTTTTAAGTTTTATTTTAGCGCATTTGCGTTTAATTTACAAATACAAACATAGATTTTGCATTTCTATAAAATCTATGTTTCTATGTGTTTGATTATAGACGATTCCTAATTAAGTTCTTCTTCTAAAATCTTTAACAATGCTTTGATTTTCTTAAAGACATTTTCGAGTTCATCTTCAAGCCAATCCGGCAAAGTATTGTCTTTTATCTGTTTTAAATGCTGAATATCATTGGCTATCTGGATGATTTTTCTATACTGAAAATCTAAATTCTTAGCGTTTGGATTATCTTTATTCTCATCAAAAATTTTAATAACCTCTTTGCCAAATTCGGTTTCTGTTCCTGCTTTTTCAAAGGAATGAACAGCAGCATCACTTTTCAAAAAAATATCAAATGACTCTTTGAGGTTCATCAGCTTTTTGTTTGCTGATTCAAAATCGTGTTTGGGCATACAATAAGATTAAGTTTAAATTGATTTGGGAAAGCAAGTGATAGAAAATATTTAATCTAATTTCTGCTATTCGTAGATTTCACATGAATATCATTCACCAAATCATCAATTCTTTTGGCACTTTCTCTCATCATTTCCAGATAACTAAGCAATTTATCATTATCGGTATGCCCTTTTGAAACATCAATGAGTTTTAAAACAGAATTAACCGGAAGTTTTAAGTCTAAAGTGGTTCTGTGCACAAAATCATTATACTCTTTTGTAGCTGATAATGAGCTGTATTTTGCCGAAGCTAATTTGATGTTTTCCAATTCATATTCATCAGATATTTTAGAAATATGGTTTTGACTGTGTTCTTTAAAATAATACGCCCAATATCCATTCATGAAAAATACTACAGCCGCCAGAATAACGTGAATTATTAAAGTTTCTAAATCAAAATTTACCTGCGAAAAATAGATTTGCAAACCGTTTGGATCGTGGTAAACAAAATTCTGCATATAAGCCAAACCTGCGTGATGCAAGACTACCAAAAGCGTTAATGGAATCTGCAATTTCCAGTTTTGATATATAATAAGAATCGTACTCGCAATAAATACTGTAAAATGCATCTCAAACAAACCATGCATCTGATAAATGTATTGCGCCATAAAAATCGCAAGAATTATAGATAAAACGTACTGGTACAAATTGGACTTTTTAAGTAAAAATTTAGCTGAATAGTACATTAACAAATTTAAAGTACCAACTCCTACTCCAATTTCAAAGGTGTCGTATTTGAAAGAAAGACCAACCCCCAGAAGGAAATAGGCTGCAAGAACATAATTAATAATCGTGTCTGATTTTTGCGTCATAGTCGACATGAAACTGTGCAAATAATCCTGTTCGTTTAAACTGGCTTTTGTTTTCATAATTGTGGTATTTAGGTTAAGATTAGATTTATTTAGTACATTTTGGCAATGCACATCCGTAAGCCCTGAGCGCTAAAGCATCAAATGATGGCGATTTGGTTTGTTCCAATAAGGAGTCTATTGCCATTTGGGCATAATTACTGTCGGTATTCGTGCAATATCTTGTTTTATTGTAGTTTCCGCGATAATATAACCTGTAAGAACCATCCATAATTACGGCTTGTGGAGTCGAAAAAACACCGCATTTTAAAGCCATTTTTTCATCGAAATAAACAGGAATATTGCAATCAAACTTTTTCTGAATTTCTGCAATCGAAAAATCTTTGTGTTGGTTTAATACCACAATTTTGAAATTGATTCTGTCTCCGTATTTTTTTATAAGTCCGCTTACATGAGGAATATTAAAGCGCGAACAGGGACAATCCGGATTAAAAAAATGAATAAAAACAGGTTTATTGTTTGTCATCCAGCACTTTCCTAAATCAATTGTAGAACCCATTGCAATTGCATGGTAATTTTTAGGAATCGGCGTAGGCAAAGTATACTTTATTTCATTTTGCCAGAACAAAAAAGCAATGGCACAAAACAAGGAAGAAATCCATAAGCCAACGAGTATCTTTTTTCTCATAAATTTAGGTAGTTTTTAATTTAAAAAATCAACAACTTATAAACAGTTGTTAATTAATTCGTTTTAAAAAAGTATATTTTTAACTTAAAATAAAATAAAAAACCTACATACTTTAACACTTAACCATCTAAAACATTAATATTCTCACAAAAAAACTACAATTTTGTTTAAGATTATCAATATTACAAATAAAAACAATCAAACTGCAAAAAAAATCAGACAAAATGTAAAAAAATATATAGTTTAGAATTATTACAATATCAAAATAAATATAATAAGCTGATTTAAAATATATTACGAAATACTTTTTTCTATTATTAATTTTGAACTTAAAAAAATCACCGCTTGTTTTAAACCTTTTGTTCAAAAAATTGTCTAAACAAAAAAGTTTGTCAAATAAGGCATTAAACATCTGTTTAAATTTATTGTGATTCAAGTGTTAAATAAAAGCTAACGCCTTCTGATTTCAATACAAAAAGTTAAATTTGCGAGCTACTAAAAACACCAAAAAAATATCTTGACCTCAATTTTATGAAAGTAAAAAACCTAATTTACGCCCTTATTATTATAGTACTCGGAGGGTTTATCACTTACAGGGTGATATCCAATAAAAGTAAAAACGAAGAATCTAAGAAATTCGGCGATAAAGACAAACCTACAACTGTAACCGGAATTGTTGTTCAAACTTCAACTTTTGATAATAATTTGTCATTATCAGGATCTATCGAAGCCAATGAACAAATTGAAATTCATAGTGAAGTTTCGGGAATTGTCGAAGGTATTTACTTTACTGAAGGTACGTATGTAAATAAAGGTCAGGTTCTTTTTAAGGTAAATGATATTGAATTACGCGCCCAATTAAGACAAGCTCAGACAAAAGAAGGTTTAGCAGGCGAAAACGAAAGAAGAGCCAAATTACTTTTACAAAAAGAAGCCATCAGCCAGGAAGAATTTGATATTGCCAATGCAGATTATGCTTCGATGAAAGCCCAAACACAATTAATTAAAGCTCAAATTGCTAAAACCTCTGTTAAAGCGCCTTTTTCAGGAAAAATTGGTTTACGTTCTATTTCTCCTGGAACTTATATTACGCCAACTGCTTTAGTGGCAAAATTAGTTAATACCGGAAAATTAAAAATCACATTTTCCATTCCCGAAAAATATGCTGCACAGGTAAAATCAGGCTCAACTATTGATTTTTCTGTTTCAGGATCAGATAAAATATATACGGCAAAAATTTATGCCATTGAACCCGAAATTGAAGTCGCAACAAGAACATTAAAAATTCGTGCAATTGCTGACAATACTGACGGAAAACTTTTTCCCGGAACATTTGCTGATGTAAAATTGCCTTTAAATACCATTAAAGATGCTATTGTAGTACCTACAGAAGCCATTGTTCCTGTACAGGATGGAAAAAAAGTATACATCGCCAATATGGGTAAAGCCAAAGAAATAATGGTTGACGCAACAACCAGAACCGATTCTTCGATCTTGATTCTTTCAGGATTAAAAGCAGGCGATACTTTAATTACAAGCGGCGTAATGTCGTTGAAAAATGAAGCTCCGATAAAAGTTAAAGTAAAAAAGTAGTTTTGAGTTATGAGTTTTGAGGTATAAGTTATGAGTTGGAAATCTATTTTCTTGCTTCTATAATCTATAGTCTGAACTCTAAAATCTAAATCCAAAATCTCACATGAGTTTATCAACCACAAGCATAAGAAGACCTGTTTTAACCATTGTACTGAATCTTCTGATTATTTTATTCGGTTTTATTGGTTATACATTTCTGGGCGTTAGGGAATTCCCTTCTATCGATCCGGCGCAGGTTTCTATTAGAACAAATTATACCGGAGCCAATTCTGATATTATTGAATCGCAAATTACAGAACCTCTGGAAAAAGCCGTAAATGCTATTGACGGAATTCGAAATATTACATCGTCAAGTAATCAGGGAAGCAGTAATATTACCATAGAATTTAACTTAGACAAAGATCTTGAAGAAGCCGCGAATGATGTTCGTGACAAGGTGTCGCAAGCCGTTAGAAGTTTACCGCAGGATATTGATGCCCCACCTGTAGTTTCTAAAGCCGATGCCGATAGTGAATCTATTATTTCGATGACGGTACAAAGTGACAGTCGAAGTTCTTTAGAATTAAGCGATTATGCTGAAAATGTTATTTCACAGCGTTTAGAAACGATTCCCGGCGTAAGTGGAGTTCAGATCTGGGGACAAAAACGTTACGCCATGCGTTTGTGGATTGATCCCGTAAAATTAAATGCCTATAATTGTACTGTTTCTGATGTTCGGGATGCTTTAAACGCGCAAAACGTAGAATTACCATCAGGAAAATTAACCGGAAACAATACCGAATTAACCGTAAAAACAATTGGAAATCTTTCTAAACCGGAAGAATTCAATAATATAATTATTCGTACCGATGGAGATAAAATTGTTCGTTTAAGCGATGTTGGCGGTGCCGAATTAGGTCCTGAAAATATAGAAACTTCTTTAACATCGTCCGGACTTCCAATGATTGGTTTGGCCATTGTACCAATGCCGGGAGCCAATTACCTTGATATTTCAAAAGAGTTTTATAAAAAATATGACGCTTTAAAAAAGGATCTTCCAAAGGATATAAAACTAAATATTGCACTCGATAATACTCTTTTTGTAAAAAAATCGGTACTTGAGGTAGCTGAAACTTTAGGAATTTCGATTATTCTGGTAATCATTATTATCTATTTATTTTTTAGAGACTGGGCAATTGCTTTCAGGCCTTTGATTGATATTCCCGTTTCCTTAATTGCTACGTTTTTTATTATGTGGCTTTTCGGATTTTCTATCAACGTATTAACTTTATTGGCTATTGTTCTGGCTACCGGTTTGGTGGTTGATGACGGAATTGTGGTTACGGAAAATATCTTCAAAAAAGTCGAAGAAGGAATGTCGCCAATTGAAGCAGCAATTAAAGGTTCAAACGAAATTTTTTATGCTGTAATTTCGATTTCAGTAACACTTGCAGCGGTATTTTTACCTGTAATTTTCTTAGAAGGTTTCGTAGGCCGACTCTTTAGGGAATTTGGTGTTGTAATTGGTGCCGCCGTATTAATTTCTGCCTTTGTATCCCTGACTTTAACACCAATGCTTAACGCCTATTTAATGAAAGGCGGCGAACAGAAAAAATCAAAATTCTACATTAAAACAGAACCTTTTTTCGAAAAATTAAACAGCGGTTACGCAGACGCACTTGGACGTTTTATGGACAAAAAATGGATCAGTTTTCCTATTTTGATTGTTTGTTTTGGATTGATTTATTTGTTTTTTACTATTCTTCCAAAAGAGACGGCTCCGTATGATGACCGTAGTTCTGTAACGATGCGTATGACAACTCCAGAAGGATCTTCTTATGAATACACCAACCGTTTTATGCAGGAAATGTCAAAATTGGTTGATGATTCTATTCCCGAGAAAAAAGTTAGTCTGGTAATTACCGCAGGAGGTTCCGGAGGTTCTGCTACAAATTCCGGTTTCATCAGGCTTTCCCTGAATGATCCGGGTGAAAGAAGCAGATCTCAAAAAGATATTGCTGATAAATTAACCAAATGGACTAAAAAATATCCAGACGCTAAAACATCTGTAATTCAACAGCCTACAATTTCTGTAAACAGACGCGGAGGACTTCCGATTCAATATATTATTCAGGCTCCTACTTTTGAAAAACTAAGAGAAAAAATTCCTGCTTTTATGGATGAAGTTGGAAAAAGCGATGTATTTTCGACAACAGACGTGAATTTAAAATTTAATAAACCTGAAATCAACGTAAGCATCGATCGTGAAAAAGCAGAAAGTTTAGGTATTTCAATTATGGATATTGCCCAGACTTTACAGCTTTCTTTAAGCGGACAGCGTTTTGGATATTTCATCAAAAACGGAAAACAATATCAGGTTATTGGTCAGTTTGATCAAAAAGACCGTTCGAAACCTTTGGATTTAACTTCGATGTTTGTAAAAAATAAAAACGGAGAAATGATTCAGATGGATAACGTTGTTAAGGTCGAAGAACAAAGTAATCCACCGCAATTGTATCACAATAACCGTTATATGTCTGCAACTGTTGCCGCTGGTTTAGCGCCTGGCAAAAGTATCAGCGATGGTATCGAAGAAATGGACCGAATTAAAGCAAAAGTTTTAGATCCGAGTTTTACAACCGATTTAAGTGGTGAATCGCGAGATTTTGTCGAAAGCAGCTCGAATACTTCTTTCGCCTTCGGATTGGCTTTATTATTAATATTTTTGATTCTGGCTGCTCAGTTTGAGAGTTTTATAGATCCGCTTATTATTATATTAACAGTGCCAATGGCCGTTGCCGGAGCGTTATTCTCTTTATGGTTATTCAACCAGACCTGGAATATCTTCAGCCAGATTGGAACTGTAATGCTTATTGGTCTGGTAACCAAAAATGGTATTTTGATCGTAGAGTTTGCCAACCAGTTAAGAGAACAGGGCAAGCCAAAACTAGAAGCTATTTTAGAAGCTTCAGAAGCACGTTTACGCCCTATTTTAATGACGAGTTTAGCCATCGCGTTAGGAGCCTTACCTATTGCAATGTCGCTTGGAGCAGCTTCTACCAGTAGAATTGGGATGGGAGTTGTAATTGTGGGAGGAACGATTTTTTCATTAGCATTGACACTTTTTGTAATTCCGGCAATTTATTTAATGTGGTCGAAAGCCAGAAAACATTATCCTGAATTTGATCATATTGACGAATACGAAAGAGAAAGTAACAAATAATTTATTGGCTTTGAAATCATAAATTCAGGATTAATTTGTGATTTCAAAGCAAAAGAAAACCAATATGAATATTAAAATTTTATTTAGCAGTTTACTGGTAATCTTGTGCGTTATAAAAACTACTGCACAAGAAACGCTGACTATTGAAGAGGCTATGAAAATAGCGTTGGAGAATAACTTTGAAATTAAGATTGCAAAAAATAATACCCAGATAAACGAGACGAATGTAACTATTGGAAATGCCGGAATGCTGCCGGTTGCGACTGCTTCAATTGTGGATAACAATAGTATTACCAATTCTTCGCAAACGCGTCAGGACGGGACTTCGACTTCATTAGATAATGCCAAAAACAATAGTTTAAATTATGGTGTAACATTGGGCTGGACCGTTTTTGACGGTATGAAAATGTTTGCGAGATTAGATCAGTTAAAAGAACTTCAAAAATTGGGAGATTCTCAGTTAAAACAAACTATTCTGGTAAAAATTGGTCAGGTAAATTCTTCTTATTACGATTTGGTTCAGCAGCAACAGCAATTGGCTGCTTTAGATACGACAATCGTGATTTCGAAACAAAGATTAACTTTGGCACAAAACCGTTTCAGTATTGGAAAGGCCTCAAAATTAGAGGTTTTAAACGCTCAGGTTGATTTAAATTCTGATCAGGTTGCGTTATTGAGACAAAAAGAATCGTATGCAAATGCCAAAATTTTACTGAATCAATATTTGGCACGAGATCCTAAAATTGACTTTAAAGTTACTGATTTGGTTACAGTTGACAGTACTTTGGTTCTGGCCAATTTAATGGATTTGGCACAAAAACAAAATCCGGCGCTTGAAGCACAAATTATAAATAAACGTATTGCCGAGTTGCAATTAAAACAAGTAAAAGCAGACCGATATCCTGTCATAAACCTAACTTCAGGCTACAATTTTGCCGAAAGTCAGTCGAGTTTAGGATTTACAAGTGCGGCATCTTCGAGAGGTTTAAATTATGGTTTTAATGCAACTTTAAATATATTCGACGGTTTTAATCAGCATCGAAATGAAAAAGTAGCAAAATTGCAAATCGAGAACACTCAAATTGCAATCGAGCAGCAAAATATGATTTTAAACACACAATTAAGCACAGCTTTTCAAACCTATTTAACCAATTTAGAATTAATTGGTCTTGAAGAAGATAACGAAGCAATTGCCAAACAAAATTTAGATATTACGCTGGATAAATTTAGAATTGGGACTATTACAACTATCGATTTTAGAACGGCTCAGCTGAATTATGTAAATGCAAAAGTACGCTACAGCAATGCACAATACGAAGCAAAATTATCTGAAATTGCTTTGAAAGAATTAGCGGGAAATATTAATTTTTAAATTAAATTTGTTTTCAAAAACAAATTTTAATGATCTCATATAATACCAAAGACTGGTTTACTTTTATTTTTCATTTTCATAAATCTGATACAGTCAGAAAGTTATTGCCTATTATACTCGCCATCGGGATTTATGCAGCGATAGTAGGGTATCTGGAAGTTGAATATTTTAAATTTGGAAAAAACGATTACATTCATAACATTCCTATTATGCACGGAATGCTTGGTTTTGTAATTTCGTTATTGCTAGTTTTTCGTACCAATACAGCCTATGATCGCTGGTGGGAAGGGCGTAAATTATGGGGCGGTCTTGTAAACAGCAGCCGTAATCTTGCAATAAAACTTTCGGCAATGTTAAAGGACGAGAATGACAGGAAATTTTTCAGAAAATTCATTCCCATGTACGCTCATATTTTGCACGCACACCTTAAAGATGACGACACCAGCAAACAGCTTTTTGAAAACGTAGATTTAGAAATTGATCATCATAAACACAAACCAAATCAGTTGAAGAGAATGATGTTTCATAAAATCAATGATTTGTATGATAACAAAAAAATTACAGGCGATCAATTAATTATTCTAAACGACGAATTACAATCTTTTACAGATATTTGTGGTGCTTGTGAACGTATCAAAAACACACCTATTCCCTACTCTTACAGTGCTTTTATTAAAAAATTCATCTTCTTTTATACGATGACTTTGCCTTTTGGATATTCGATTAGTCTGGGATATTATGTTGCGCCGGTGGTCGTTTTTATTTTTTATGTTTTGGCGAGTTTAGAACTTATTGCCGAAGAAATTGAAGATCCGTTTGGTGATGATGAAAATGATTTACCCACCAGAAAAATTTCTGAAAACATTAAAAAACACGTTGAAGAGTTAATTTAAATAAACGTTAAATCTAAGTTGTTGTCATTCTTTTTGATTAAATTTAAGCTTTCCACTTCAAATTTAATTCCAATGAACAATCAACGATTTTTAGTTAATCCGCTTCAATTATCAAAAGAAAAATCATTAAAAACGCTGGTTGAAAACAGAACGATTTATAACTTAAATCATTGTGAATTAAATCTTTTTGAAACTTACGAATCTTCAAAATTAGTTCCGCTAAAGTTTAATGATCTCGTTGTAACCAGTATGCTGCGAGGAAAAAAGATCATGCATCTTTTTGACGATCCGGAATTTGATTATTTACCGGGAGAAACCGTAATTGTTCCTTCGAATGTTGAAATGAAAATCGATTTTCCGGAAGCATCCAGAAAAAACCCTACGCAATGTCTGGCTTTAGCGATTGAGCAGTCTAAAATTACCGAGATTCTGAATTACCTGAACGAGCGTTATCCAAAAGAAGGAAATCAATTTTGGCAGTTAAACTATCAAAATTATTTCTTTTATAATAATGTGGATATGGCGACCACAATTAATAAACTGATTAAGGAATGCATGAGTACTTCGATAACGAAAGATGCTTTGGCGGACTTGACTTTACAGGAACTATTGATCAGAATTATTCAAACCCAAACTGCTAAATCTATTGATGAAGGAACTGTTCTTCAATTAAATAATCCTATAAACGAAGTTACCGAATTCATTAAAGAAAATTTAAACCAAAATATGAGTTTAAAAACCCTTAGTGATAAGGCTTGCATGAGCAGCGCATCTTTCTACCGTTTCTTCAAACGTGAATTAGGCATGAGCCCTATCGAATATATTTTAAATGAAAAGATAAAACACGCCAAAAAATTACTCCGAAATCCCGGAATTCAAATTAATGAAGTCTGTTATTTATCTGGTTTTGAGGATGCCAATTATTTTATCAGATTGTTTAAAAAATACGAAGGTATTACACCGAAGCAATATCAATTGTTGTTTGTTAATTAAGTTTTTTTAGGTTCAAAGATTCAAAGTTGCAAAGGTTCAGAGGTTCAGAGGTTCAGAGGTTTTCGCAACGTTTGACAATGTTTATCCACATTATTTAATAGACACATGATATAGAAAATTGGAATGTAGACGCACTGCTGTGCGCCTCTACGGTCAATTTTATTCCTCTGCACCTTTGCACCTTTGCATCTCAAAAACTTAGCAGCTTACTCAATAATCTTGACCGGTTCTAAATCTTTCTCTTCTTCTTCTGTAAAAATTCTGTATTCAATTTGAAATGTTTTTTTCAAAGGCGTTTCCAAAGAAAAACCACCAACGCCAAAGGCATCAATTACTTTTAAGGTAAAATGCGCGTGTTTCCAATATTCGAATAAATCTTTATCGACCCAAAATTCCTTATCTTCAATTGTCCCGATGCAGACATCGCCCATTCTTTGGTAATAACCGCCTTTTTCAAAACATTGCGGCTGAGTCCTTCACAACATCCTCCTGCCTGATAAAACATTAAATCTCCGTGTTTTCGCTTTAGAATATTGATTAATTCTACGGCTTTTTCTGTGGCATCAATTCTTTTTACCATGTCAATTATTTTATATTAAAATTATAAAAAAAGGTAAGTCAGAAACTTACCTTTTCAACCAAACAGAATAACTAATTAAAAGAATCCTAATTTCTTTTTGTCGTAAGAAATCAGCATGTTTTTTGTCTGACGATATTGTCCTAACATCATTTTATGGTTTTCACGACCAATTCCGGATTGTTTGTAACCTCCAAATGGCGCTCCCGCAGGATAAGAATGGTATTGATTGATCCAGACACGACCGGACTGAATCGCTCTTGGAACCTGATAAATTTCGTGTGCGTCACGTGTCCAGACTCCCGCACCTAAACCGTACATGGTATCATTTGCAATTTCTATGGCTTCTTCTGTCGTTTTAAAAGTAGTAACGGCGAGAACCGGACCGAAAATTTCTTCCTGAAAAATTCGCATTTTGTTGTGTCCTTTAAACAACGTTGGCTTAATATAATAACCGCCTTCAAGATCTCCGCCTAAATTATTTTCGTCACCTCCGGTCAATAATTCTGCACCTTCTTCTTTTCCGAGTTTAATGTACGACATGATTTTTTCTTTCTGTACTAATGAAGTCTGCGCACCAATCATGGTTGATTTATCCAACGGATTTCCGGCAATAATGGCTTCGGTTCTTTCGATTACTTTGGCTATAAATTTATCGTAAATGTCTTCGTGAATTAATAATCTTGACGGACAAGTACAAATTTCGCCTTGGTTTAAAGCAAATAAAACCGCGCCTTCTATGGCTTTATCAAAGAAATCATCATCATGATCTGCCACAGACGGGAAGAAAATATTTGGTGATTTTCCGCCCAATTCTAACGTTACCGGAATAATATTTTCTGTCGCATATTGCATTACCAAACGTCCCGTAGTTGTAGAACCTGTAAACGCTGCTTTTGCAACTTTTTTGTTGGTTACTAATGGTCGTCCCAATTCAGCACCAAAACCGTTTACGATATTTAAAACTCCAGGAGGAAGAATATCGCCTATTAATTCCATTAAAACTAAAATTGAAACTGGCGTACTTTCTGCAGGTTTTAAAACGATTGTGTTTCCTGCTGCTAATGCCGGAGCGATTTTCCAAACGGCCATTAAAATAGGGAAATTCCACGGAATAATCTGTGCCACAACACCAAGCGGTTCGCTTAAAGCGATAGAAACAGTTTGAGAATCTAATTCTGAAATAGAACTTTCTTCGGCACGAATTACGCCGGCAAAATATCTAAAATGATCAATTGCCAACGGAATATCAGCGGCTAAAGTTTCGCGAATTGGTTTTCCGTTATCAATTGTTTCAACTGTTGCAATATATTCCAGATTATCTTCAATTTTTTGTGCAATCTTATTCAGCAAAATGCTTCTTTCGGTTGACGATGTTTTTCCCCACGTTTTAAAAGCTTCGTAAGCAGCATCAACGGCCAATTCTAAATCGTCTTTGCTGGAATGTGCCGCTTTTGTAAATACTTTTCCATCAATTGGAGAGATAACATCAAAATATTCTCCTTTAATTGGAGGTGTAAATTTTCCATTTATATAATTATCATATTTTGCCTTAAAATCAGGTCTTTGGGTGGTATTACTCATAATATTAGTTTTTTGATTCTTTCAAATTTACCTTCATAAATTGAAAGACAATAGCATTTTTCATTCATCTAATAGCACAAAAATTGCATATTCGTTTTTATAACTAACTTTTAATACTTATTTAATAAAATATTGGCAGTGAATTTGAAAAGTATTCAATCTTAAAAGCAAAATAAAAGATCTGCATGGCAATAAATAAGTTTTTAATCGCTGAAATAATACATTAAACGATTATATTTTGAAATACAGATAATTAGCAATAAAATTTGTAATAGATAATTTAAATGCCTTAAAGATCTGCGCAGAGGGTATTAAATTGTTTTGACTAATTTAATCCCTAATTAAAATGAAAAAAATTATTTTAATGCTGGTTTTAGCTTTTGTGTCTGTCAATTGTACTAACGAACCTGCAAGTACAGAAACTCCCACAGAGTCTAAAGAATCGAAAAGTTCTAATTTAACTGCAAAAGGAACTTATTCAGAATGTGATCCTGTTTCAATAAACATTATGGCCGGGCAATTTACAAACTCGGGAGCAATTTTAGTTGAAAATGATGCTACCAATCTTTATGTAACCTACAAAGCACTTGATAACTGGTATTTTAGCGAACTGCATTTATTTGTTGGGGCTTATGCCAATATTCCAACTCAAAATGGAAACCCGGTTCCCGGACAATTTCCGTATAAAAAAACCTTCAATCCATTAGTACAAGCCTACACTTTTACGATTCCAATTTCAAGTATTACGCTCGATGCCAACAAATGTTTTTACATTGCAGCACATTCAAGCATGAAAAATATTTTAAACGGAACCGTTATACGCACTGAAACGGGCTGGGCCGGAGATATTAAATTTCCAGGAAAAAACTGGGCAACTTATTTTAATTATTGCCTGAGAACCTGCACACCTCCTCCTCCTGTTGTAACAACCTGCGACACAGCTTATATGTACGGAAACTTTACTTTTAATACTCTGCAAATTTCTGAAAAATGGGGATGGGCAACTTATTATGACAACGTGCAAAATGGTATTTATACTTATAATTTATATGCCGGAGCGGGGCAAAATGATATTACAAAAGGCTATTTAGCCGGAACAGTTACCGTTACCATTCAGGGCGCTAATGTAAGTATCGAGATCAATGCAACAAATCCCGGAACTGTATTTACAGAAACGCATGTTTACTTATCTGATAGTTCTCCTACTACGGCCGCACCAGGTCAATTTGGAAATCAGCATACATTAAACAATACAACCTTAGACAATTACAATCTAACTTATAGTGGCGATGGCACTTTCTGGTTAATTGTACATGCCGGAGTCTGTACGACAAAATAATTTTAAAATTACGAAAGAGAGGACTTAGGTTCTCTCTTTCTTTTTAAATTCAACTCTAAAACATTTATTTTGAAAAAAAATTCCTAATCAAAAAACGAAAAAAATATTTCCAACTCCCACGATCAATCCTTATATTTACACCCTTATTCAAGAATAATATCACTCAAATGAAAATATCTTACAACTGGTTAAAACAATTCATTAAAACAGACTGGACGTCTGAGCAAACTTCAGAATTATTGACAGATTTGGGTCTGGAAGTTGAAGTTGTTGAAAAATATGAATCTGTAAAAGGCGGCTTAGAAGGAGTTGTTGTAGGACACGTGTTAACCTGCGAAAAACATCCGGATGCTGACAGATTAAAAGTTACAACCGTAAACATTGGTCTTGAAGCACCTATACAAATTGTTTGTGGTGCTGCAAATGTTGCTGCAGGACAAAAAGTACCTGTTGCTACTATCGGAACTGTTTTATATGATAAAGACGGAGCTGAATTTACAATTAAAAAAGGAAAAATTCGTGGTCAGGAAAGTCACGGAATGATTTGTGCTGAAGATGAATTAGGATTAGGTAAAAGCCATGACGGAATTATGGTTTTAGACGAAGAATTAGTTCCGGGAACGCCAGCTGCAGAAGTATTTAAAATAGCGAAAGATGAAGTGTTCGAGATTGGTTTAACGCCAAATCGTGCCGATGCCATGAGCCATTTTGGAACTGCGCGTGATTTAAGAGCTGGAATGCTGCAACGTGGTGTAAACGTAGAATTGATTACCCCATCTGTAAGCAATTTCAGAGTTGACATGCGTACTTTAAAAATTGATGTAAGTGTAGAAGATTCTCATTTGGCACCAAGATATTGCGGGGTAACTATTTCAGGAATTTCTGTTGGAGAATCTCCGGCGTGGCTGCAAGACCGTTTAAAAGCCATTGGATTAACTCCAAAAAATAATATTGTTGACGTTACTAATTATGTTTTACATGAATTAGGACAGCCTTTGCATGCTTTTGATGCAGCAAAAATCAACGGAAAAGTAATTGTAAAAACGCTTCCCGAAGGTACAAAATTTATCACTTTGGATGATGTTGAAAGAACATTGCATGCAGAAGATTTGATGATTTGCGACGAAAAAGGACCGCTTTGTATTGCGGGTGTTTTTGGAGGAAAAAAATCAGGCGTTACTGACGGAACTACTACTATATTTTTAGAAAGTGCTTATTTTGATGCCGTTAGCATTCGTAAAACAGCAAAAAGGCATCAATTAAATACAGATGCTTCTTTTAGATTTGAAAGAGGTATTGACCCAACTATTACAGAATATGCATTGAAACGTGCGGCACTTTTAATTCAGGAAGTGGCTGGCGGAAAAATTACATCTGATGTTGTAGAAGTATATCCTAAAAAAGTAGAAGATTTTTCAGTTTTACTGAATTTCAGCCATGTGTACAAAATCATCGGACAGGAAATTCCAAAAGATACGATCAAAAAAATATTGGTTTCTCTGGATATTAAGGTAAACAGCGTTTCTGATTCTGGTTTAGGATTAACGATTCCAGCTTATCGTGTTGATGTTCAGCGTGAAATTGATGTTATCGAAGAAATTTTAAGAGTTTACGGGTATAACAATATTGATTTCTCTAAAAAATTCAACGCAACAGTTGCCAATTCACCAAGAACGGAAGATTATAAAGTACAAAATGTAATTGCATCACAACTGAACTCGCTAGGTTTTCATGAAATGATGGCAAACTCTTTAACAACAGCTGCTTATGCAAAATTATCAACTGTTTTAAAAGAAGAGCATAATGTTACGATGTTAAATCCGTTAAGCAGTGATTTATCAACAATGCGTCAATCGTTGCTGTTTTCCGGTCTTGAAGCGATTTCATACAATATCAACAGAAGAAATGCTGATTTGAAATTGTTTGAGTTTGGAAAATCATACCATAAATATTTAAACGGATACGAAGAACACAAACATTTGTCCTTATCAATTTCAGGAAACAGAAACAAAGAAAGCTGGACAAATCCTCAAAAAGCATCTGATTTCTTTTTATTAAAAGGATATGTAAGTGCTATTTTATCCCGTTTAGGAATTGATAAAATCTCGAATGCTCCGGTACAATCTGATATTTTCTCAGAAGGAACTTCTATTTGTTACAACAATGATACATTGGTTGAAATGGGAGTAGTTAAAAAATCAATATTGAAACATTTCGGAATCAAACAAGATGTTTATTATGCTGATTTTAACTGGGATTTGGTTTTAAAAATCATTACAGGAAAAATTAAATATTCTGAAATTCCTAAATATCCTGAGGTTCGCAGGGATTTAGCTTTATTGATTGATCAAAGTACAACTTACGAAAGTATTTATAACTTGGCTAAACAAACGGAAAAAGGACTTTTAAAAGACGTTAATTTATTTGACGTTTATGAAGGTGAAAAACTTCCGACAGGTAAAAAATCGTATGCGTTAAGTTTTACTATTCAGGATAATACAAAAACGCTTACGGATTCTCAGATTGATAAAATCATGTCGAAATTGCAGCAAACTTTTGAGACAGAATTAGGAGCTAGTTTAAGATAAAACTCGTTTTACTATAAAATTCTAAACCCGACAAGGCTTAAAAACTTGTCGGGTTTTGTTTTTTTTAAGTTTGTTTCAGGTTTCAGGCTTCAGGTTTCAAGTTTTGGATTGTGTTGATTAACCGCAAAGAACACAAAGCTTTGCGAACCTTCGTAAATCTTTGCGAACTTTGCGGTAAAATTATGTTCAAAGAAAACTTGAAACCTGAAACAAAAATCTCAAGAACAAAACTTATTATAAGACTTCATTAATTTCTCGTCGTATTTATTTGATTTATAGCCTGGGCCATTATATTTAGATGCAAACTCCGCCCATTTTTTATTTCGCAAAAGACCGATTAAATTATTTTTTGCCAGAAACATTCCAAAAGCTTTTAAATGTTCGCCTTCGTTCAAATACATTTTGTCAACATATTCATCAATATTTTGATAGCCAATCGAAACTGCATTGAATCCCATAATTTGATATAAACCCCAGGACGCCGCACAATTTGCTGCTTCGCGATTTAATTGAATTGCTTTTTCTAAACGATTATATTCTGCAGCGCCGCCCAAATAATATTTCCTTGTGTAGCTTTTGTATAAAATATCCTCATTATTGGCATTTAAATGATTGGCCGGATTTATATTTCGTTTTTCGAGTTCTCTCCAAAAAATATGACCTTCAAATAAAATTTTAGGACGACCGTCTACCAAAAATCCCTTCCCTCCGCTTTCGACTTCGTTTACGGCTTTTACAACCGCCAGTTCGAGATCGTGAGCATTTGAAAATTCTATTAAATTTTGTTCAGAAAGTAATTTACTGTTTGATGACAAATCATCTTTATTTTGACCTAAAAGTGCCGACCAGGTTTTTAAACCTACAACTCCGTCTACAACCAAATTGTTTTTTAACTGAAAATCCCTAACGGCTTTATCTGTCTCAATACTAAAGTGATCAGAAACAATAACGCTGTATTGCAGTTTTTCTAAAAGTTCATTCAAATAATAAACTTCGCTTGATTTTGTGCTTAATTTTATAGTTCTCATGCTTTTTTATTTATAATTATTTTCGATGATGTCAAAAAGTTAAAAACATCATTCTTGGAACTTATGAGATTATCGTTTTTATCAAAATAATTGACTTTATACGATATCAGGGAATTGTTGTTCAACGTATTTTTTACAATAAAATTGAACAAAATAGGTGTCTGGAATTCAGATTTAAAACGTTCGATAGTAAATTTACTTCCCGTTTCCTGAACTGTTAATTCAATGGTTATTTTGCTTGTGGCTGCGGTCTGGCTTTTAATTTCTACCTGAATGTACCTGTTATAATTTGTTGATTGCGAAACAACCTGGCTAAATTCTGAACTTATGTTTTCTATGTTTTCAAAATCAAAGAAAACATTTTTTAAAGTATCTGTAGCCGTTGGATTAACTGCGATAAAATCTAAATGTTTAATATCATTGCTAATTAATTGTGGATAGTTTTTAAAAAAAGTACTGTTTAAATAGGTTGTATTTTGATTGTAAACCAACAATATAGAATTTAGTTTGCAATTTGAAATTGACTGATTGTTGATTTGTATTTTCTTTGCCGCATTATCTATCAGTGCTTCGACAATTTCGCCAATTGTATTTTCGATATTCAGCTCAATTACGCTGGTGTCTTTTATTTCTTTATGCTTAAAATTAATGTTGGCATATTGCGTAATGGTATTGTTTAATGCATTAATCATTATGCTGGCTTCAGACAAATCTTCTGTGGAAAGATTAAAAAGAAAATGTTTTCCATCTGTTGTAATATCAGACTTTTGCAGGAAATAATTTCCACTAACTTCATATTCTGCCGCAATATCATTTGGAAACAAAAACTGAACTTTATCAAAATAATCAGCCTTATCGCCATCAATAAAGTTATTGTTTAAAAGTGCGATTTTTAGTTTGGCGAGATCAAAATCAGAAAGGTTTGGACCAATAGCAAACTGAAAACTGATTTTAGAAATTTCTTCTGATGTTCCTGTGCCTTCTTCATAAGCATGAAAAATAGTTGAAATACACGGTTTCATCGTATTTAAATCTTTCGAAAGACTGTAAGTTTTTGAAATCAGTAAAAATGTATTGGGCTGAACCATAGATTTATAAATCGATAGTTTACTAAAATTAAATCCGGAAACAAATATTTGCCTGAACTGAGAAAAATCTTCGTTTAAATTAAAAGGATTATTGATAAATCCACCTTCAATGGTTTTATACAAACTCGTCGCCACATTATTAGAAAGCGGGTAACTCAGGGTTTTGTTGATTCGCAAAAGAAAAGTACTTTTTACATATTCTTCCTGAACATCAGATCGTATATTATTTTCGAGCTGAATATCAGAAATCACTCTTTTTGGCGCAACATTAGTGGTACTTGCAATGGTTGATTTCACCATTAACGGACTGCTTATAAGTGTTGCTTTTGGCTGTAAAGTTGTTTTTGTTGTAGTGGCTAAATCTTTTTTAATAACGATTTGGCTTCTTAAAACAGAAAAATCTCTGGCAAATAAAAAATTGCGTTTTACTTTAGAATAGCCTTTAAAATCAAAGAACAAATCGATATTGCATTTCAGGTCGTTGATATTAGAGATTAAATTGATAAAAGCGATTTTTACGGCTTCGTCCATCAAATCAAACTGGATTTCCTGCGTAGCTGTGTTTATAATTCCGTTGACTTTTACGATGTCGTGGTTTACTTTTAGGTTTAAAATAGCTTCTTTCAGGTTGAGTAAAATACTTCTTTCGTTTGTTTGCAAGGGTTTGTTCCTGATACTGTATTTCAAGGTTACTCTTCCTAATAAACCTCCTTTATTTCCTGATTTATCGGGCACGTTTTCATAATAAAAAACGGTTCCGTTGTTGGGCTCAATTTCAACCTGAGGAAAAAATAAGGTAATATCATTTTTAAAATAATCCTTAAACGAATCATTCTCTGTAATCGCTTTATCTCCTTCGATAAGAGGGAAATAACTTTCGAATATTGGAAAACCAATTATAATGGGAAGAGGTTTTATATCTATCGAATGAATGATGGGATGTTCTATCACTCTAAATTCGGTTTCTTTTTTAACGGTTGCAGCCGTAAAAGAAGTACTGGGTTTTGCAGGCTCGAGATTGAATCTGTTTATGGGAACTAATTTGGTTCCTTCGAGCTTAAATGTGTTTAAATCTGGCATGATGTTTCGGTTTAATGATTAGTCATTTTAGAAAACAAAAGGGACAAAAAAAATGTCCCTTTGTCTTTTTGCATCAAAAAAGTTATTCCATAAATGGCGCTCTGATTTTTTCGATATCAGCATTTTGAGCTGCAGTTCCGGTTGGAATTTCAAATAAAACATCACCTTCTGTATAATCAATTTTTTGATAATCAGTAGAGATCGAAACTTTTTTGGCTTTTTTACCAATCTTACCGTTACAAGTATATTTTACTTTGTACTCTGTTGGTTTAATAGTGTAATCCAACTCATACCAGGCTCTGTACGGAATCGCGTCTTCAAAATTATCGGCTGTAAATTTGAATTTTTTAGAAGACATTTTATCTACTTTCAAAGTCACTTCAAGCGTATCACACTCAAAAAGTTCTTCGGTAGATAAATTGTAATTGATCATGTTCATCACCGGAAGCGGTACAAATATTTTGGTTCCTTCAAACTCAAATTCTCTTGTACTGTCTTTTACCTTAATACGTTTGTCTTTTTCGTACATTACTTCCTGACGCACTTTTACTTTGGTAGATCCGTTGTATTTTACAAAATCAAAAACAAAAGCATTTTTTTCTCTCGATTTATCACTCCACGTCGCCGGGAAAATAGCATCGATTTCCTTGCCTGATTTACTGGTGTTTTTTACATACGGAGTTCCTTCGGGAGCGATCATTCTTCCGGAACTTTTCCAAACTAATTTACCTTTAGAATCAGGATATCCAACTTCTATAGAAACCTGACTTACAGGACTATCGTTCACAATATCATTCTCTTTATCCAGTTTAATCAAACCTCCGTTTAAAGAAGCAATTACTTGAACTTTAGAGAAATCTTCGTCTAACGGAACTATAGAAATGTATTTTTTCAAATCTTCTTTTGCTGCCGGACCTGATTTTAAAGTCAACGGAGTAAGGTTTCCACTAATTTTTGAATCTAAAACCTCAATGGCAGAGAATTTTATTTCATCTGTAAACTGAAGCTGTCTGATTTGCGTTCCGGATTTCAGGCTCACTCCTACACTTCCCGCTCCAAAAAGAATTCTGAAGAATCCGTTTGGTTTTTCTGGTGCTGTTGCCGGTGTAAATTGTTTTTCAGGTGCGTCAAATATTTGTTTTTGTACCATTTGAAAAGCAAAATCTCTTTGTTTGGTCAAAAGTGCTTCTTCTACCTTTTTTCTTTCATCGGTAGAGAATTGATTATCAGTAACAATTTCACTTACGATTCCGCCCTGGGTTAGGATTTTTTCGTATTCACTTTCCCAGTTTACATCAACAAAAGACCAGCTTACATTGGCTTTCGCCGAAAAATAACTGTGTACTTTTTTAACATCAATTGTTGTTTTAATTGTTGTGGTTGGCATATAGCCTTTGTATTTGATTTTGTTTTCAATAATCAAATTGTTTGTTCCGGCTTCCAAAGCTTCTTTTACAATCGAAGCACTATTGCGCCCCATTAAAACAGAAAGTGCATTATCGCCAAGCCCAAAAGTAGTTCCGGCTCCTTCTCCCTGAATATTAAATGTCCACGGATTTGCTCCTCCAAAAGGGTTATTTGGCGATTTTTCTCCCACAATGTGCATCGAAATTGTGTTTTCTGTTAGCTGAATTGGTCGCACATTGGTTTCATCAAAATCCCTGTCTACTCCTTTTAGGTATGAAAATAATCCGAAAAGTTTAGATTGTCTTTGATTATTATAACTGGTATGAAGTTTTGCTTTCAGTTTATCGATGGCTTTTTTCAGTAAAGCTTCCGGCAAATCGATTGTACTTGTTAAGGTTGTAAAAGCCCCGGCTTCTTCTTCAAGACCTTCGGCACCAATTACGGTTGAAGAATCTGCTGTTCCTTTAAAGACCTGCATCGAAAATTTAAATCTCCCATCAGGATGTTTGGCAAGTCTTGGTCCTTTTGGGTAATAATAGAATTGCATTGGCAATCCGGCATCTCTTAATAACATATTATTAGGATCTGGCGAAAAAAGTACTGCAAAATCTGCTCCGTCTTCTTTTTCTAAAAGAATTTCTACTGTTCCGGCTCCTGCATGAGGATAACCAAGAGGTGTTGGTTGTGACATAATTTAAAAATTTTAGTTATTATTTTATTAATGGTTTTATTCATTTTGCTCTTTCGTTTTTTTGCATAAAATGAACGATGTAAAATTGAATTTTTATAAAACACTATAAAACAGTGATTTAACCCATTTTTTTAAATAAATTTACCTAACAAAAAAAGGGTGATTTTACCCTTGTGCGGAATAAACGATTGAAATAATTTTGGCAGAAATATTTAGTAAAATATTGTTAACTAAACCATTAACTATTAATTACATTAAAAACATGAAAAATCCACCCGCAAAACCGAATCAGTTAATTACCAGAGAATATGCTCAGGTATTAAACTTAAATTACAACAAGAAGAAAGCTGACTTAAAAGCCGGCAAGTCTGTTAAAAAAGAAGAAGCAAATGCCATTTGGTATTCGATAGAAGCTTTAGAAAGTTACATTCATTATGTAAAAACCAAAGGCGTACAAGAAGGTTATAATGTAGATGGTATTCGCTTTTATTTTGGCGTTTATCCTGAAGATGAAAAACACGGAGAAAAAGCCGGACAAACTACTTTATTTTTAGTGCCAACAGGCAAGAAAAAAGAAGCTGCAAATACGGTAAAAATTCAAAGTTTTGTAACCATACAAGAAGATGCGCCAAGCGACATACAAAGCCTTGAACCAATGAATTATGGAAATATTGGCAGACCGCCAAGTTTAATATATTAAAAAATTATGTTTGAATTTTTAAGATCTTATATTATCTATTTTGCTTTATTATCTGGAATTATTGGTTTGATTTCATTACACAAACTTCCGGGTAATAAAGCAAAATCATTAGTTGTTTTAATTTGGTTTTCGATACTAACAGAAATTGTTGGCTATTATTTTACACACTGGACGGGCTTATTAAATTATTATGTCTATAATTTGTATATGCTCATCAGTTTTTCGGCCTATATATTACTTCTGAGGAGTCTTTTACTGAAAAGAAACAACAAAATATCGGCAATATTGTTTTTAGCGTTGTTTGTGTTTTCATTTATTCTGAATGTTATTTATTTCGAAAATGATATTAACAACTCGTTTATTTATAGCTTTGCTGTTGGCGTTCTGGTAGTTATGATACTGGCTTGCTTATACTTAATAGAGATTTTTAATTCAGACAAAATTTTGAACTTTAAAAAATCAGTATTTTTTTGGTACATCCTTGGAATACTGATTTTTCACGTACCTTTTTTACCATTTATGCTTGCCATAAAATGGTTCTTAATTAAACAAGACGAATCAGTGTTTAGTCTCGTATTATTCATTTTGAATTTTCTGGCGCACGGCTGCTTTATTATCGGATTTTTATGGAGCGAAAAGAAATACAATTATTAGTCATTTCCTTAAGTATTGTTTTCTTAACTTTACTGGTCATTTTGCTTGTCATATTCTTTTATTTTTTTAAGAAAAAGAATAACTATCTTGTTGAAAAGATGGAAGCTGAGCTTTATTTTCAATCCGAGTTAATTAAAACGCGAATCGAAATAAAAGATCAGACACTTTCTGAAATTAGTAAAGAACTGCACGACAATATTGGGCAGATATTATCTGTTGGTATTATGCAACTTAATATGTACCTCAATAGCGGGAATCCCATACAGCCAAATGAATTAAGTGATTTAAAAGATATATTAGCCAAATCGCTGGACGAAATTCGGATTCTGTCCCGAATTATCAACAAAGACAATTTACTGCAAAGCAATTTTATCGAAGCCATAAAACAAGATTTAGAGCGCATAAAAAAGCTAAAAAAAATTCAATATAAGTATACCCTTTCCGGAGAAATACCGGAGATTAACGAAGAACATGATTTGTTTATTTACCGAATTTTTCAGGAAGCATTGCACAACAGTCTGAAACATTCGCACAGTGAAAAATTTGAAGTAAATATTGCAACAGAAAACGATATTTTTTGTTTGAAAATGAAAGATTTCGGAATTGGCTATGATGCTCTTAAAACCAATTCAGGCCAGGGATTAGGCAATATGAAATTAAGAGCCAAATTAATTGGAGCCACATTAACCATGGACTCAGACACTTCAGGAACTACTGTAATCTTAGAATACCCTTTAACTAAACCCGATGAAAACTAAAAATAAAATTATTATTGTAGATGATCACCTGCTGTTTTCTCAATCGCTAGAACTCCTAATCAATAGTTTTAAAGATTTTGAAGTAATCAACCGCTTCGAAAACGGTAAAGTATTTATTTCGTATTTACAGGAAAACGTTGATACCGATGTTGATTTAATTTTACTGGATGTAAATATGCCTGTTTTAGATGGTGTAAGCACCATGAAATGGATTAAGGAAAACATGCCGGATCTAAAAGTTATCGCACTATCTGTAAACGATGACGAAGAAGTTATTATAAAAATGATTACCAACGGCGCAAAAGGTTATTTACTAAAAGACACTTCGCCCGAAATATTCAAAGATGGTATCGTCTCTGTTATAGAAAAAGGTTTTTATTTTACCGAATTGGTTTCGGGAATGCTCGTAAAAAAAGCAAATGACGATTCAAAAAAAATCAATTTAAAAGAAAAAGAAATCGTTTTTATAAAACACGCCTGCACGGAGAAAACATACAAGGAAATTGCTTCAGAAATGTGTTTAAGTCCCAAAACAATTGATGGTTACAGAGAGTGTTTATTTGACAAACTCGAAATTAAAACCAGAATTGGCTTAGTTCTTTATGCTATAAAAAACAAAATTGTCTTAGTTTAATCGAGAAACTAAGACAATTTTTAATTTTTATTCAAACGGAATTAATTTATCGTTTGGTAAATCGTATTCGAATAATTTTCTGTTTTCACTATCCAGATACAGCCATTGAATAATGTTGGTGTGATGCTCGAAATCATTCGAAATTCCTAAAAGGTAATAGGAATGTCCTTCTCTGTCTTTTTCTTCAATAGAATAACTTAAATCAGCTTTTGGATCATTTATAGCTGTTTTTACCAATTCGTTTTTTGAATTTGCCAGATAAAATTCAACCTGCTCATATAAGTAATCTTTAAAATAATCTGTAAAATCGTTTTTATCACTGAAATATTTTATTGGTTTTGGATGTTTTTTTCGAAACAAACTTACATTTCCGTCTTTTACTTTTTTGACATTTACCAGCCATTCTGCAAATTCCAGTTTTTCGCCTTCGCCGGCTTCATAAATTGTATCCATTTTCCAGACAAGATCTAGTAAATCTCCCCTTTTAAAGGATTTGGCATCTGCAAGATCCGTATATAATGAAATTACTTTTTTGTTTTTTTGAACCGTAAATAAGGCATAATCGCCATTTCCGTCAAAATTAATAAACTCAACAGCATCATTATAAACTTCTTCAAGTTGTAGTTTTTCCTCAGGTCTTAAATCACTTTTCAGGTTTAAGTTTAAGGAATTATCTATTTCTTTTACCGTTGTGGAATCTTTAGAAATATCTTTATTTAAATTTTCAGATGTTGTTTCCTTATTCTCTTTACAGGAAAATAACACAGTAAGTAATGCCAAAAAATACAATTGCTTCATAGTAGGTTTATTTAAATGATTGGGGTCATTAATAGGTAATTGCAGCAAATATAGGATTATCGTTTAGTTTATCTCTTCCGTGTAAAAAAGAAAGTTCCATTAAAAAATTAAACTGAACAATTTCGCCACCCAGTTCTTTTACCAGGTCACCAAGTGCTTTTGCGGTTCCGCCCGTAGCCAAAACATCATCGTGAATTAAAACTTTATCGCCTTTTTTAATGGCGTCGATATGAATTTCTAAAGAATCAGTTCCGTATTCTAATTCGTAAGATGCTGATATTGTTGTAAAAGGCAATTTTTTAGGTTTACGCACCGGTACAAAACCAGCATTTAGGCGATCAGCCAATAACATTCCGAAGAAAAAACCACGGCTTTCTGCTCCAATTACCTTATCTATTTTTTGTCCGTTTAGCGAATCAAGTAATATTTTCAGGCATTCTTCTCTTGCAATTGGGTCATTTAGCAGCGGAGTGATATCTTTAAACAAAATTCCTTCTTTAGGAAACCCCTGAATATCACGTATATAATTTTCAATCTTCATTTTTTTTTATTTTTATGTTATTTTTCGTTTGTATATGTCACATTTATGCCTATATTTGCACCCGCTAACAGCAATCAACAAAGGTATACAAAATACCTTATTGAAAAACAAAAGGCCTCGTGGCGCAACTGAATAGCGCACTTGATTACGGCTCAAGAGGTTACTGGTTTGAATCCAGTCGAGGTCACTTAAGGAGACAACTATATGATAGTTGTCTCTTTTTTTATGCACTAATAGGTAGATTTTTCAAGCCTTTACAGCTTAAAATTTGCGGTTCGATTTTTTCACGAGGAATTCTTAGTCTGTTTGAAATAAACAGTCTAAAAGTGGCTTAATTAGAGATTTAATCGAAGCTGAGTGATGGTTCGAAATCCTGTTAAGGATATAGGATTTTTTTCTCTTTTGGCTTATCGTAATTTTTTGATACTAAATATAGTAATTCCAAAATAATTTTAGCTTCCTTCTCATCTACCTGAATGCCGTTTTTTGAAAGAATAATAACGGCTTTTTCTACTGAAACGTTCTTCTCAATGAAATTCATTTTTTGGATTGTTTTTTTGGTTTCTTTTTTTTGATAATATTTTTAAAAATGCTTGATTTAAACCTAAAGATAGATCTCCTGTTTTAAAATCAATGTCTGTCGGCGGAATAAGATTTACAAGATGCCTTTTGTCTGAGACATCAAACTCAGAAAATCTTTGAAAGATTTCAACTAACGGTTTCTCTTCTACTTGATTTTTTTTATCAATAGCTTTTAATTTAATGATAATATCACGTGCTTCCTTTTTAAGATTTTTGGTGCTGACTTGATTCTCTTTTTTTAATTCATTGTAGTCATCAATCTTTATTATTCCGGCTATAAATAATTTTCTGCCTCGAGAAAGGGTCAGCTCTTCCTCATTTATTTTCCTCTCTAATGCTTTTTGAGCGTATAAATAACTTGCTTTCTGCGTCTTTATATTCTGGTCTTCCAAAACTTTTTTAAATAATTCAACTGCATTCTTCGACAGCATCAATTGTCGAAGTTTATCATAATAACGGTCATTAAGAAATAATGCATTTATTCTTGTTCTACAGCCATTATGACAATGATAATATGGATAGTTTTTTGATCTGCCTTTTGAAACACTTCCGCTAAGCTTTCGATTACAAACAGGACATATTAAAAAACTTCTAAGAAAAAATAATGATTGTAAATCATCTCTTTTGGCAGTAATTTTTCTTCTTGTATTAATAACAGACTGAACCTGATTAAACAATGACTCAGGTATCAATGGCTCGTGCAATGCTTTTACGACATGCTCTTCACCAGAGTCAAGTGTAACTGGTATAAGCCCGCAATAAACAGGATTATGTAAAATCCTGAAAAAGTGTGATCTTGAGCATACTAACCCTTTATCATTAACTATTTTAATGATTTTGGATATTTTATGATCATTCTTGCCAACTTGATAAAAAGCCCATTTTATAATTTCAGCTTCAGGCTCTTTTGGAGCAATACCTTTTTTACCATCCATCATTGTCAAATTGATAAATCCTAATGGTGCCTTACTTGGATGTCGCCCCATCAGCTTCGCTCGACGAATGCCATTTGCAGTGTTTTGAGCTCTCCGAATATTTTCTGCTTCTGGAACAGCTAAATATACAGCCAGCATAACTGTACTTTCCGGCACAGAGAAATCAATTGGCTGATCAATAGCCTTTGCAATTGTTTTATATCTCCGAAGCTTACCAATCATTTCGTACGCATATTCAATATTACGACTGAATCGATCCCATTTAATAAATAGTATATTTTTATCTTCTCCTGATGATTTCTTTTTGATCTCTGAGAATAATCGGTTCCATTCTGGCCTATTGAAATTCTTCGCAGAGAAATCTTCGCGATAAATTCCCTTAACTTCGATATCGTAATATTTACAATACTTCAATAGTCTGTCCTCCTGTTCTGGCAAGGAGTAACCTTTTCTTTTTTGTTCGTCCGTACTTACACGAACGTATAAATAGGCTGACTTCATATGATTATATATTTGTTAGATTTACTAATAAATAATTTTAAATAAATGAAATAATTAATTAAAAAGCATTTCATGCAATTTTTGCAGCACAAAAATTAAATTTTAAAAATCGATATATATCCAGTATCGATTTAAAAAACGATAAAAAACCAGTATGGAATATGCCGCTTCAATTATCTCAAAAATGTTCATGCAGATAATCTAAATAAACAATTGAAAAAGCGATAATTTAAAGATCAATAGTTTAGTCTCCCAGCTGATAAAGATTTTTAATTTTTAAAAGTTCTTCCTTCTGCTCATCAAGCAATTTCTCTACTTCATCAAACATGAATTTTAACTTCTCTTTATTATTTTCTGATAATTCAAAATTATTCAAATCAATAATGCCTCCCTCTTCAATTTTATATTTATTCAGGACATCTATAATTTCTAGAAATTCCGACTCTTCTTCGCTCAGAAACGTCTTATTTTCTTTCATCCATTCTTCATCCTTGGCTAAAATCTCTTTATGCAGGTTTATCTTGACAATTTTTTCAAAAATCTCATCCGAATTGCTTACAACTACATCGGCAAAATTTGCCCAATGATTATCTCCATTCAGCTTTTGAAGACGACCCAGCCATCTTGGAAAAATGCTGTCCTGCTCCTTTTCCTTCAAGGTCTTTAATATTTCTATAACAGGCCGCAGATCACCTAAAGGTTTCCTGATTGGCAAGGTTTTCTTTTGCGACCACAGTTTCAGGATTACGTCACAGCATTCCTTTTTTAATATTTTCTTTTCTTCTGCCGTCTTGGTTTCATCAATGCTTTGCATTAATTCTGCTAAATAATGCGACATCCATCTCGCTAAAGTATTTGCAGAATATTCTAAATTAAGCTCCTTTACAAGCTTTTTACCCAATTTTAAAATTTCGTCCTCTGAGTGTTTTGACTGTTCCATCTGGTCTGATTAAATATAATTTAACACGGTTTCTATTATCGTCTTCTCTTTTTCTGTATTCCCGCTCTTCGAGCTGCCTGTCTACGACACATCTTATTATCAGGGATTTTTGTTCGGCTCGCAGAAAATTTAAAATAAATTCATCTTTGACACTAAATATACTTCCGGAAGTACGAAGCTCTGTATCGTATTTTCTATGGCGGTAATCTTCATTATGTATTTCATTCCAGTTTTCAGAAATGCTTATTAAACTATTTTTAATATAGCTTTTTTTAAATAGATTATCATACTCAATATTAAAAAGCGCATCCACTTTATTGCCGAATTTTATGTATCCTTTGGAAGTACCATTAAAAAAAGGGTCATCCGAATCAAGTCCTTCATACTCGGTTCTAACATCAGTTAACCATCCGTTTAAAAAAAAACCATCTTGACAAATCGATTGTCTGTCATATTGACTAGTATCATCATTTTCCTCTTCGTAAGGAATTGTGTAGTCATAACTGTCTTTAGTGGAATGCAATGCCCTCAATAAGGCATCTGCACCTTTATTTGAAACCAGACAAGAGCGTACCGAAATGGTTTCCTCATTAACCCCCACATTCCTTTTGATTCCTCCATTGACGATCAAAAACGTATTTTTGCCATTATTTAAGAATCCTACAAATTCATCAAAATATTCTTCCGGTATTGAATCTCTCCATTCTTTATCAAAATTAATTATATTATTCTTCCAATATTTATGCTGTAAAGGCACCATATCCCTCAGATCCGACAGCCAAAAATTATCAAAGGAATTTGCCTTCGAATCCAGCCAGCTCTCCCAGGTTTCCCATGCAGAATCTGACTTTAGTAAAGCCTCATTTTCTAATAAAAAATCAGCAGCACAATACATGGCGTGATATTCAAGATAAGTAGAGAGACTTTCTATTTCTGGAATATTTCCCTTCTGATTTCTTGTTTTATGCCAATCACTTTCATATAACTGTTCTCTAATATAATCATCTTTATTTGGATTACCTGTGTACCCCCACTTCTCAGTAATAAACATGTCTGCAACATCTGCAACATCATATTCAGAAAGATTGAAAAGATCTCCAACCCTATTGTACCAGTACGGCAGCGTATCTAGTGCGTCAAAATCGAATTGCCATTCTTTTTCTGATTTCGACGAATATTTCCTCTGCTCCCTTCTGTACTTTTCTTCTTCTATATATTCCAATCTGCTTTTATTAATCTGCTGGATGTCTTGAAATTCTTTATCTGAATAAATAGAATTATCAAAAGCATAAAGATCAAGACAGGTCTTTTTAATGTAATGACGGATAAGAACATGAGGCAGCCGCTCAGATATAAGCTCTTTGTAGAAAAGATCCTTAAATGCAATAATTGTAGATGGATTTTCAATAGAGATTCTGTTTAGTGCAATCCACAGGTATAATTTTGATGACATCCAGTAAAAAATAAATTTCTTGTTCTGAAATGGAAAGCACTCAGTTCGGTTCTGGCTGTCAAGCAGAATTTTGATTATTTTAACATCACCAAAATTTACCAGTCTTCTGATAGAATGCACAGCTCTCCATCTTAATTCTTTTGACGGATGTCCAAGAATAAATCTTAGCATCTGCGCAATATTCTCATCAGCATTAGCTGTGGGGATTAATTCTTCTGTCCAATTACCTTCTGCTATATCCGATTTAATCTTTAAGTTCCATCTTTCTAAAACCCATATTAAAAGCTCTTCATTAGTTTTTTGAGAAAGTTTTATCTTAATAAGTTCAAAAGCGCTGTATATAGATTCATCTGACAATAAATCAATTTTCTGTGGCAGTATTTCAACTAAATTATCTGCCAATTGCAGATCATCAATGGAAAATAAATTAGCGAACTGTCTTACTGACCATATACTGAACCTGTCCCCGTGGTCAAAATGATTCAGCTTGGTAAGTAAGACGTATTTAAATTTTTCTTGCTTCCAAATATTTACTCCAGGGTAATAACTCCAATCATTTATGGCTTTTTCGATTGTATTTTCAAATGCATCGAAATTAAGCAATTTGTCATCAACATCAACTAATGCATCTAGGAATGAAATATATTGGTCCGGAGAACATTTGTTTACCACATCTGATAAAAAATGCTCAATAGCCCAGCGCTTATTATAGCTGCTTTTATCATTTGAAATAATAAAAACAATAGCCTCTTCTATTCCTTTAATGGAGGTATAATTTAATTCATCTAAATTGATGTGGTGCAGGAAATCTTCTTTTTTAAAGACGTCAGTTTGTGTAGTGCTAATTGTCTTTTCTTTTAGTGCATCTAAAAAATCTACATATTGTTTTACATCCGATACAGCATCGCGTTCCAAAAATTTTCCGGATTTGATTTGTTTGTATATTCCTGTGACAAATCTCTGGTCTTTAGCCAGCCTTAAATCGTTAAATAGCGACCGGACAAATTTGCTTTTCTGATCGGAATCTGCAGCATAGTCAAATTTATCAATAAGTGAACTGTAGAGTAGTTCCAATTCTTTATAATTGTAATTTGTCTTTAAGGAAAGTAGTGAACCTGCAAGGATATGGTTTATAAATCCGTTTTCTAGAGCAGTTCCCAATAAGGAAATCATCTCGTCTCCTAGATCAATCATATTTTTATGATGCCACCTGCATGCCGATGCGAACATCGAGGGCATATCAAAATTGGCTATTCCTAATAATCCCACGTTATAAGGAAAAATATCTTTGTCATAACTGCCAAGCTTTACGTCGCAATATTCAATAAAACGGGAATACTCGTAAGCAAGCTTCGGATTGGCCTCTACAATTCCAATCTCTGATAAATAGTATATAGTTTTAATCTGGGTAAATGCTTCAGAGTCTATATCAGAAGTTGCCTTGATAGCTTCATCAAAAAAATATTTGCTAAAAAAATCATCCACTTTACTGCTTAAAATCAAGCATTTAATATAGCTATCTACCGCTTCTTTTCCTGCCATTTCTGAATCCTTTATAATCTTGTCCGACTCACTTAAAAGAATAAGCGAAACCTTCAGCAGCTCCTTTTGTAAACATATTTTACCTAAAACTTCTAATCTAAGGTTTAGTTTATTGGTCTGGCCATCAAAAGATTTAATAATGAATTTAATTTTATCTGCTTTGGCATCCAGAAGAAGAGCTGTTTCAGTCAGTTTTCCTGAAAAAAATAAAAATCTTTCTTTCGCCTGATATCGTGATTGATATCTGAGCTCATAATCACTGCAAATACTGTCGCAGATCTTCTCAAATTTAGTTAAGCAGTCTGGTTCGTTGACCCTTCCCGTCAATATATCTGAATGCAGCTGGTAAATAGAGATTGCATATTTAAAAAACAACGTAAATTCTTTTTTATCATTCTCTAATGAATTTCGTTTTTCATATTCTTCAACTTTGGATATATTTTTAAATTTTTCAGGATAGAAATTTTCAATGTCAGCATCTTCATTATTTAATGATAGAATCAGGGATTCCTTAAACAGGTTTATATCCATTGAAATCTCCTCATTCTCATGAGAATAACTATTCCGAAAAGATGGAATTCTTTCCAGCTGTTTTGTTTTTATAGAGTTCAGAATATTCAGTATGATCTGTGAATCAATTTTATGGTAGGCCAACACTCCGCAAAACTGAATTATTAACTGCAGAAAATTTTCTTCAAATTTTATTTCTATTCTGTTCAAGACGATACCGAGAAACCTCGCAATGGAATCTAAATCAAAATCTATAGATTTGTTATGTTGAAATAGTTTACAAATAATAAACAGTTTTACGTCTATACGGAAATTAGGATATTTTAGCCACTCCTCGATCTTCTTTTCTGGCGAAAAGCAGAAAACATTATCGATTAAATAATTCCCTGCTGACAATCTAACCCCTTTCGGCGTCCATGAGTTTATTGTTCTGATTGCTCTGGTCAGTCCCAAAGTCTGTAATACAGCTTCCGTCTCGTAGGCAATATCAAGACTGCTGATAGGATAATCGCTTAACTCATCTTTTTTCTTCTGGCGTCTCCAATTTAACCATTCTCTGGCCGTTTTTAAATGTTTTAATACTATTTCTTTATTCTCAGGACTCCTTGAATATATTCCGGCCAATTTCAGATGAAACGCTCCTGCCCAAGGTTTTTCATCTGATTTTAGTTTAAGTCTCGACAGCGAAACTTCATCTCCAAATCTGGAAACCAGGTCTGGATACTTAATCAGTAATTCACTAAGTGCTTTGTCCGTTTTTGATTCTTCTGCCGCAATAAACAGTAATTTGAAATAGGTTAAATCATCGTGAATATCTTTACTGACCTTCAATACAAGCTTCGTTCTATTTACATAAACTTGCTTGTTACGTATAGGATCTTTTGGAACAGCCAGAAATTTTCTATTGAGTACAATATCTGTCAGCTCCTTCTTATATTCAGATGTAAATAAAAAACTGCCCAAATTAACCGAAGCATATTCATCTGTTTCCGATTTAACTATAAGTTTTTCAGTTATCTGCTGGCGTTCTTCTAGAGTGATTTGGTATGTTTCACTTATATAATTTTCAAAATCCTCATCCCTGAAACTAAAGAAGTCTTCATCTAAAATCAGTCCGTTCCAGATATCAGCAGAAAGGTCTTTAAGAAAATCTATTTCAACTTTCATTAACTCTGACAGATATTCAATAGGAACAGGTCTTGGCAATGCTATCAGTAACTTAAAAAAGAGATCTACAAGATTTTTTTTATCTTTCCCAATTCTTATTAAAGCTTCTTCAATTTTATCTAATATTAGATTACCAACCTCTTTTCCATTTGGTTTCAGATAATTAATCACCTCATTAATACCTTCCTTTTTAAGGCTTAAAGAGTAAAACTGCACTCTAGGGATTCCTCTAGTATATTTATGAAATTCCAATACTTCCTCATCTGTAATATCTGAAAAATTATTTTTTGCAAAAAGCTTAGTCTCCTTAGTGCTAAAAGGCTTTAAATCTATGTCTATAAATTTGTCTGGAAGGTTCAGAGTAGCCTTTCTATATGTTCTGCAAGTAGCTATTATACGGCAGCCGTCAGGAATTTCAATATTTAAAATATCTTCAACAAAGCTCCTTTCCCCACTATTCTTTGAGGCTGTAATGCTGTTATCTGCTGCATCGATAATAATGACTAAGTACGCCTGAGGATTTCGCAATCTTATGATTTCAATCCCATTGCGAATCCTTTTTATAAACTCTCTCAAATAAACATCATCGGATTCGTTCTGTAAAAGCAGGAACTCCGTGCCGATATTTTTTGCTAGTTCATTTGCTAAAAATAGTATCGCATTTCGATGTAAGTGCCTTTTGTCTTCCGGATTCTGGTACTTCCCTGCTCCGTAACAATCAAATAAAACGCTTTCACAATAGTCAGGCAGTGCATTTTTTATTTGCTGTACAATAGTTGATTTTCCCATACCTGCCCCTCCATGAATGCAAATTGGCAGATGGAATTCATTATTACCGATTACTGCTGTAATTTCATCCAGCTGTTCTCTTTGAATTAGTTTGACATTATTTTCAAAATTTTGGGACACCGGAAATAAATTTTCTATACTGCTAAAACCAAAATTTGCCACTATATCGATCATCGTCATTGTTCTTTCTTCACGACTTTCAGGCATCATTTTATCCCAGATCAATTTAAATAATGAGTTAAACTGGTTATTAGACTTTAAAGAAGCCTTGGAAATTGACCTCACCAGTTCAAATTTCAACGACTGTCTTGAGCTTGTCCCACAATCCTCAAAATCCAATAACCTAATAAAATCAGTAAAATCCTTTAAACTAAGTTTTGAGGCAGTTCTTAATTTTGTAAAAGGTTCTTTTGGTATTTTAGGAAATTCGCTCAATACAGCGTTAAAACTCACCTCTCTTTTATTTCTGTCTAAAAACTTCTGGATTAAGGTAATATGATCTAACTGCGAGACATTGATATTTCTATTGCTGACTAATTTTATCTTAATTTTTTTTATAGCTTCCTCTCTGCCAAACTCATCCAGAAATGTTTTAAAAATGGAAGCTAAACGATGGATAATCGAACCATCATAAGATCCTGATTTTTTGCCTTCATATAATTTGGAATAGGTGAAATTTTCATTTACTCTTCTGGTACTATACTTTAATTGCGATATTACGATTGACTCTGCACTTGCAAAATCATCGCCGCCGAAATACTCTGTTAAATCAATTCCAAGAAACTTTTCGCCGTACGGATCTACCTTTTTTGATAAATTTTCTTCAACACCTTCAATTGTGATTGCTTTTAATCCCTCATTATTGAAATTTAGCAGTTCTAGGGATTTTTTTATGGTCCACATTATGTGAAAATCATCTCCTGCGCTTGATAGATCCGCATCAGGAATAGCCTTTCTATTTGTCATATTAAAGAGGTTTTAAAGCTTACATTATATTATTGACTAACCAATTATTTATTTCGGCTCATTGCAATGTTTTAAAATAAAAATCTTTTAAATTAAAACGAATAAATTATAATATTTTAAACCTGCAATATAAGCTAAAATTTAAAAGGACTAATCAAAGTATTATTAAGTGACCCTCCTAATTTTTCCATTTTTTTTTATAATTTGCGTTATTAGTAAATATCCATTTCTGCAACATTTCCGAATTAATGAACTTTTTCAGATGAATAACAATTCACCAGACTTTACAGAAAATACCAAGAAGATATTGGCGAAGATGGCTAGTGAACGATGCTGTTTATGTGAAGAAATTACAAGCATGCCTAATTCTTCCCATTCAGGCTATGTCCGAATAGGAGAAGCAGCACACATTTCAGGTGCTAGGAAATCATCTGATGTTAGATTTAATGAAAATCTAAATAATGAGGACAGGAAAAATCTTAGCAATGGAATCTGGCTTTGTAGCAACTGCCATACCAACATTGATCAGGATGAAAAGTTTTACACCGTTGCCGAATTGGAAAAAATTCGGGCTAACCATTATATGAGGATTCGAAATGGCAGCTATAGCACCAGTGCATTTGCAAGAATTGACGAATTAAATGCAGAAATAATAATACTTAATGAAAGAATTACCGATAAGGAAAAACTTCTCTCACAAAACAGCAGACTATATGAATCGGAAATTACTGGTCTTCAAATAGAGATTCAACAGATAAACACACAAAAAGAAAAACTATGGGAAGATTACAATTCTATTCTTCAAAATCTTGACCAAGCAGAAAATTTTGAAGAAATTTATAAACTAGTCTTCGAAGAAAATAATCTGGAAAGGGCTTTAGAATACTTATCTGACCAAAAACTCGAGAAAGATGCAATAAATTTAGCACAGAAATACCTTCTAAAAGCTGACATCTTTAAGCTGCAGCATAAAAACGAGGCTTCGCAATATTACAAAAAAGCGTATGCAGTACATCCAACAGTGAGAATTGCAGGCTTCTTTATACGATACCTTCGTGACACGAACAATTTTAATTCGTTAATCGCTTTTATTTTAGAAGTGCTGGAAGCACCAATTAAAATTGAAGACAGGATTGCTTTAAATGGTCAGCTTGGCACCATATACAGCAAAATTGATCCAGATGAAGGTGTAAAATATTATAAAACTGCCCTCCTATTAATTGACAAAAAAATTGACTACGATCCTTTTTATTATACCTTAAAAGCAGGCTTTTTGAATTATCTGGCTGCCTGCTATAAAAACGGCAATAATCTGCCTGAAGCTATAAAAACATGTGAAGAATCACTTTCCATTTTTCTCTCGGGAAAAATCCCAGAGGGAGACAAAAATTTTTATTACGAATTAGCTTCGTTATATAATACAATTGCACGTATTTGCATTATAAACCAGAATTATCAGGAAGCAGAAAAATACCTGGACTCAGCAGTAAAAATTGCGTCTGAAAAAATTAACGATGATGATGGGGAATTGCTGGCAACAATTTATATCAATTACTGCAATCTTTTTGAGACTGTTTCCAAAGCAGACTGGCTGAAATATAAAAAAATGATAGATCAAACTATTAGTGTTTTTACCATTTTATTTAAGAAAAACCCGCTGCAGTTTGTTGAAAAACTGGCTGCCTCACATTGCAGGAAAGCAGATTTCTTCTTTACGCTGAAAAAATATGACGATTTTCACTTTCAACTGAACAAAGCTGAAAATATCTCCCACCAGATTGTGAAATCCAATCAAAGTGGATTTGAGTTTCTACTAGCAGATGTTCATTTACGCAGAGCCTGCTTTTTTATCTTTAGAGAAAACCTACCTATGGCCTCTGAAGAAGCGGATAAAGCACTTTCCTATTTTGAAAAATCAGAATTTAATGATGCAGACACGATTTTGAAGTACGCATCATTGGCATTATTGAAATGCAGACTCAATGAAAACCAGCATCAAAAAAAAGAATTGCTCTTGAAAATTAACATGAAGATTTTGCCTTTTATAAGCAATAATCCACCCGCATTACTAATTTACAATGAAGTTAAAGAGGAACTCAAAAAAATGTAAATTATTTTTCAAGATTTTTTATAGCTAAATTAGTGGAAAATGAAAAGATAAATAAATCAATTTTCAACTTCAGTGGAACAATATCTAATAAGTTAAATTAAATGTTTTTATACCGAAATTACAAATATAACCACCGTATTTTGACCTGAATAATCTCTAATCTTTTATTTAATTTTGCTAAAACTGATTTAAATTCTTAAAGTGGCTTTATCTGAGATTTACTCGGAGCTGACCGATGATTCGAAGTCTCTTTAAGTATAAAGTTTTTTCTCTCTTTTGGTTTATTGTAATTTTTTGATACTAAATATAGTAATTCCAGAAAAACTATATCTCACTTCTCATCTACATGAATGCCTTTCTTGGAACGAATATTAACGGCTTTTCAAACTTTTAAACCAGTTTTATAATGATGGAGTATGCACTAGAATGTATTGAAAGCTGATATTAGAGTAGACATGCCCATATTTTTCACAATTGATTCCAAACTAATAATCAATTGGGCTATTTTTAAGAATATGCAAATATTTCAGTTTATGCATAAACTATTTTTGTACATTTATCCCAAATGACATATTAATGAATATAGAATTTTTTTCCATGCTAAAACTATATTTCTTTCAAGCAGAAAAAGGTGACAATTTCATGCTTACCTGGAAGGAGACCCAAATGCAACGCCTTCTGATTGATTAAATTCAAAGTAAAAGACTTCGAAAAAGAGATTCTGCGCTGGTTACACACGTTGATTACTACTGCATTTGTATCTTTTCCAAATATTTAACCGATTAGCGATCATCATTATCATCTTCGGTAAGCTTTTACATGAACACCTCTCACACTTAAGCTTGATAAGATTAAGTCAAAAGATGAACAGTAGTTCCCTCAATTTTAATTTTCAAACAGCCTCAGAAATTACATTTCCTTTAAAATGATTACAAGAGAACTAAACGTATCGACAAGTTTTGTCTATAATAATGATAGCTACATCGGATCTTCCATAATTTTCAAATCAAATGATGAGCTTTTCTGCATAACTGCTGGACATAATTTATACGGCAAAGATTTAGATATTGTACCAAATTTAATCGATTGGAAGATTGTAGACCTCACAGGCGATATACATAAGATAACTGTGTTGTATGGAGATCTTGAATTCGCGAAAAAAAATGATCTGGTAGTTATGAAATTAGAGTGCAGCTCTTCCCTGGATAATTTTATTTCCCTTAAACTTTGTTCAATTCCAAGAAACCCTTTGCACCATTTAAGGTTTAGAGGGAAATATGAAGGCGTATCAACTGCCGTAACACATAGAAAACTTAGCTTTAACAGCATATGCGACCACAACGATAATCATTTCTTATGCGATTTTGACAAAGAACTGCTCACTAACCATTCTTTCAGTTCAGGAAGCGACTGGTTAGGCGGATGGTCAGGATCCGGCTTATTCATTGAAGATCATAAAGAGTATGTATGTGCTGGCATACTTATAGAAATCCCAAATAAAGGAGATAACGGCCAGATCCAATTCGTTAGTGTCGAGGTAATTAAAGAATTTAATCTAAATTTTGAATTCATTAATTCACAAGAATTAGATTTTAACTCTGAATTAAGCCAGAAATCGTTGCAATCATTAATTAATACTGTAGACGATGCGGTGAAAGACTGGGAAGCTAATACCGAAAATAATCCCCAGATAACTTTTATCAATAAAAAACTCCCCCATATTTATTCAGATGAAATCCTTCAGCAACAGAGAAGAAAAACCGTTGAAAGCTTGCTTTTAGGTAGCTCCTATGTTTCGGTTGTACTCATAAAAAATGAGCAGATTCACACAATTTACCAAAATGCTTTTAAAATCTTTAATCTTGAAGATTTAGATATCTATGCAGACGACAGAAAACAAGCAAGAGCTGCATTAATAGCAATAAAGGACAAGTATGAAAGCTACCTGACCGAATCACTACCAGAAGGTTTTTCAGCGTCAAATATCAAGCTGCTTGCGATTTATGGAGTTAACAAATGGATTTCAGACTGCAGTTTAAATATTTTGAGAAATGAATAAAGTACTTATACAAGGAAACAAAATCAAAGTCTTTGAAACTTCCAAGGATAATGACCAGATCAATATATTGATGATACTTCTTATTGTTAAATATTCCACAAGTGGAAAGACTCTTTCAATACCTCTGAAAAAAATTGCATTTATATTAGACGCGGTAAAGAAAAACAACAAGGTAAACAAACTTTCAGTACTTCTTTCCTCACCTTGGGAAATAGGCGATAGCCTTAGAAAAAATATCATTTTAGCGCATGAAAAGGGTCTGCTATTTTTAAAGGAAAGTGGCGGTTCGCTTGGAGTTGGAATTAATGCCCAGGGAACGAAAGTTATTACCGAAATTGAAAGTCTTAACTTAATTCCTGAACTCCGTAAAGATATTGCAGAATGGTGCAAAACGGTAAGTGTAGCTGAACTGAAAAAACAAAATTTAATCTGGTAAGAAATGATAAATATTCATTCAATAAAAGCAGTCGTAACTACTGTTAATAATAAGAAATTTGGCTTTGAATACCACTTCAAACCCGGTCTTAACATTCTTACGGGAGATAATTCAAGCGGAAAATCTACTGTACTGTCATGCATTTACTACTGTCTGGGTATGGAACAGTTAGCTAGTTACGGCAATAACGATGGGTTAAAGGAATGCCTGAAGACAACATTCAAATATAATAACGAGAATTTCAACGTTTTTGAATCTTACGCGGAATTGCATATTAGCAATGAGAAAGGAGAAAATGCAATTATAACAAGATCAATTAAATCTCAGTATAAAGAAGATCCAAATCTTCTGTCTGTACAAGTCCAAGATGGTGACGCGGAGGATAAGTTTGTGCATGCGCCGGGAGATACCGACCACATTGACGGATTTTACAGCTGGCTATCGAATTTTTCTAATATAAGCATTCCAATATTCAAAGATGAAGATGGGAAAACACAAAAAATACTTTACTTGCAACAGATATTTGCCAGCTCATTTGTTGAACAGACTAAAGGATGGTCTGATTTTTTTGCACAAATACCTGTTTTTAGCACAAAAAAAGCAAAACAAAAAATTGTTGAATATACTTTAGGCCTCAGCGGCCTTGTGGAGGAATTTGAACTGGACAGATTAAAGCAAATAGAGAAAGAATATAAAACTGTGTGGTCAAACACAATAGAAACATTCCAAGCTATCACCTCCTACTATAATTTTTTAACACCAAATCTTTCAGAAACATTCTCTGTTGAATTTGCACCAAGAAAAATTGCAAAACTTGATTTAACAACCAGAGATACATACGGAAATTACAAGACTTTAAATAATGAGATTGCTGCGCTCGAAAATAGAAATAAAGATTTGGCTTTTCAGAATTTACTCTTAGGCTATCACGCTGGATCGACTGAGATTACCAAAAAACATGCAGATCTTTCAGAAAAATTAAGCCTTCTAAATATGGAATTGCAAAAGGTTGAAGCGGAGAAAATTAATGAAGAAATCAAATTAAGCAATTATGTTATTACTGTTGAACATCTTAATCGGGAAATTGAGGCTCTCGAAGGAATTAACAAATTAAACAAGCTTCAGTCTTTTCATATTGGGGCAGTTGAAAACTGTCCTGTTTGCAATTCATCTCTACTGACTAATCCAGATCTTCAGCTGAAAAATATTGATAGGATAGAAAGCTCAAAATCAATTACTTTTTATAAATCTGAAAAAAGTTTATACGAATCCTACCTTAAAAGTTCAAAAAATCTAACTAACAGATTTGAAAAAACAATTCTGTATTATCGAGAGAAAATAGCTGAATTAAGAAATGAACTTAACATATTAGATCGTCAGCTTGTCGACGATTCAAGAATTCCTTCAAGGGCACAGATATCCGAAGAAATGAGAGTTAAATTTGAACTGGAAAAAATGCTTAAAATCAATGAGCAGTTTAAACGTTTCAAATTTGATCTTTCAGAGATTGCAGAAAAACTTGCTAAAATCAGAGCGCGAAAAGAACAGCTTAAGCAAAATTCCGAAATGGATCAGCAAAAGATTATTGATTTTAGAAGTCAATTTGTAAAGTACTTGGACACATTTGGATATTCAAAAGAAATATTGCAAAGGATCTATATCTCCCAAGAAGAATCAAACAAACTTTTTCCTGTTGTAAATGTTGCGTCGTTAACTGCACAACCCATAAGACTAGTCTCTTCAGCAAGTGATTTCATCAGAGCGCAGTGGGCTTTTTACATGACTTTGTTGTTAAAAGCCAAATTTCACCTTGGAATATTAATATTGGATGAACCTGGACAGCACGCCATAGCATCTGCTGATCTACAGGAACTTCTAAAAGAGGCAGGCAAGATCAAAAACAGACAGATATTGGTTGCAATATCTAAAGAAGATACAATTCGTACAAAAGAAGATGGACAGAAAGAAGAAGTCGAAATAAACTTAATGAAAATACTAAAGGAGACAAATCTAGTAAAAGATAAAGACTACACTCTTAATATAATTGAATCCAATGGCAGGAAAGATAAATGTATCCAGCCTTTAGATTAACCAAAAAGCCACGGATTAACTAGTACATAAATTTTATTATAGATACAAACCGCTTCTGTATAAAAAATTAAAACAATTATCTTACAAATTCACTTGAAAGTAAGCCAGTTTCTTTGAATCATTCATAAAATGGTTTTTAAATTGTCCAGTAAGGTTGCAAAGTGGTATAAGAATACTTTTAAAGATTTTATAGCACAAGATTACCGAAATTCTTATTTGAATGGTAAAGCCTATTTTAGATTGTAATGGAGTAATTTTAAATTAGCTAGAAAATAAAAAAATCTAAAAATGATAAAAACAAAATACGGAGTTTACATTATTGAATCTCTTCGATCAGATGATTATTTTGACGGCCAGACATTACACGATATATTAGAAATGTCCAAAATTGAATCAACATATAAATGGGTAGAATCTATTGACGATCTAAAAAGAGTCCTAAAACTTTTCATTATTTCGAAGTATCGATATTTGCATATATCTTGTCATGCAGATGAATACGGAATAGAGATAAATGGAGATTCTATATCTAATGAAGAGTTACAAAAACTCACCTCTGCACATCTAAAAGACAAAAGAATATTTCTTTCTGCTTGTAAAGGAGCAAATTTGGACTTAGCTTCTAAATTAATTATACAAAACCATGTATTATCTGTCATTGGTACCCCTACAGACTTAAGATTTGACAAATCAGTTTTATTCTGGCCTTCTTTTTATCATGCAATAAGCGAAATTGATAATACTAAAATGAAAAAAAATGATATACGCGATATTCTTAGGAAGTGCGTAGATCTATTTGAGATACCAATAAATTTTTACAGTAAATATCTCACCAGTAAAGATTATTTATGGAGATTAAAAATCAGACACGATAAGCCTTTAGACAATAGAAGGGTTTTGGCAAAAAAATAAAAAATACACTCTTGTATCTCAAACAAAATTTCAAATTGAAAAATGAGAAATTCATAAAACGTCAATAATAGTTAAACATATTTATGATTAAAGTTCTCTTTAGTTTGCAAGGATGGGCAATTTAAAAGTACATTTATTGCAGTAAATTATATTGCTAAGTTATTTGGAATTTATAACAAATGAAATGTGCAAACCTTAATTGAAGATAGAGTGTCGTATTTATTACTCATATTTTACTTACCTGTCAGTAACCATAGATTAGAGAAAATAGAAAAAGAATTTTTGAGGAATAAGAATTACAGGAAATTATTTAAATAAACAGATAAGAATTGACAATGAGTGAAATATTTGATAAACAAACACTAGAATTATTACAGAAACCCATTCCTAAATTTGAAATAATTCATCCTAGTTTGATTTCAGTTTTAAGAGCCAACAGTGAAATAAATTTATCAAATTTATTAGCTTATTTTTTTAATGGTGATTATGATAGTCATCTCAAAGAAGTATTTCTTAGCTCACTAATTGATTGTATTGATTTAGGTGTTGAAGACGATCGCTTTTTAAATGATATTATAGACAAAGGATTTGAAAATATTGAAATAATTAAAGAGTATCAAACCAATACAGGTAGAATTGATATTCTAATCATAAACAATCATAAACGGAATTCTGAAAAAAGTGCGATTATTATTGAAAATAAGTTATACCACGAAGTAAATAATGATTTTGATGATTATTTCTATTCCGTTTCTAATGATTTTTTAATTGAACCTAAAAATATTGCTGTAGTTATATTAAGTTTAAAAGAGTATCATTCAAATACTCCTTCAAATATGAAAAATGCGAAAGTACTACATCGTGATTTGAAAAAATCTGTCTTAAGTGAATTGGGTAGTGATTTAAATCTACTGTATGATAAAAGTTCAGGTTTACTTGTGGGTGAATATTTGAAACATATTGACGATTTGTATCTGGAATTTTCAAGTTATGGAAATGTAAAATGCTACAGATATTATTCTGAGCACAGAATAATAATAAATAAAATTGTAGATAATGCCAAAAAGCATTTTTTACAAGATTTTGGAAGTATTTCAGATGAAATCAAAAAACTGCTATTTGAAAACAGAAGCAAATTAGAAGAGCTGATAAAACTACATGAAAATATCAATAAATCCGTTAATGATTATTTCATTCACTACACCAAAATCACGGATAGGAATGTTCAAGGTAAAGACTACTTCAGAGGTCGGGGATTATCATACGATGCAATTAGATATAAATTTGACTTCCAATCTCATTTGGAAAAAGATCATCCTATTACTCTGCACGTCTCGTTAGACGATCAAGTTTTAAGGGAGAATAATATTGATATGTCCACTTCTGAAATTGAAGCCATATTAAAAGAAATTGGTGTTAAAATTCCACTTAAAACTAAAAAAAATCAATGGTACTTAATTAATGAGGAGGAATTGGAAATTGATGAAACTATGCTTAATAGTATTCTAAAAAACAATATTGAAAAAAAATGGGGTAAACTAGAAGACTTTTTGTCCTCCAAAATTAAAATTAGCCAAATAAATAAATTCAATGAAAAAGCAAGTGAATTTATAAGATCTAAAGGGTTAGAATGCAAAATTACAGGTAGTCAAGTTAATTACATCTCTTTCTCTAATTCAACAACTTTTGGCTTCGTAAATTATTCAATAAAATTTAGTCCTCCTGATTTAGTCGAAATCATTTTATATATCAATTATAATGCTTGGGACAAAATAAATGAGGAAATGCTAAAAGATGAAGATAACGATTTTATACTATTTTCAGAAAAACAAAGCTATCAAATTTTAGGTTTAGAATCTGACTACAGGAGTGGTGTTTCAGATAATTATGACGCTCTTTTGAAAAGGAGTTTTAGAATTAGGTCATTAGAAGAATTGCCCCTGTTTTTAGAGCTAGAAAGCAAAAAATGGATAGAAAAAGAAAAAAAAATAATGAGTCTAATTAACATAGAATTTCCTCCTTTTGATCATGAAGAAGATATAGAAGCGTAAATACGTGTGAAAATTAGATTTTAAATACAATAAAGAGTTGAGAACAGAAGACGTTAAAAAACTTATTGAAGAAAATTACAATACCTATAAAAGTCACAGCAGGATAACAAGTGATTATCGAAACGAAAAAGCATTAACCGACGCTTATAATGGCCGTCAGTTATTAGAGATGCTTCAAAATGCCGATGATGCCCAAACTGATAAAGTATTATTAAACTTAAATACTGAAAATAATATTTTAACGATTGCAAATAACGGAACTCCTTTTGATATAAAAGGATTAGGCTCCTTAATGCTTGCCAATAATAGTCCAAAAAACAAAAGAGATTTTATAGGTAATAAAGGTTTAGGATTTCGTTCTATACTAAATTGGGTCGATGTTGTAAAAATTAAAACCAAAGTTTGTGTCTTAGAATTTTCAAAAGAAATTGCTAGAAAACAATTCGAGCAATTAATCCCAAATATTGTAACTCGCCAGCAAATTATAAATAACGAAAAAGATTTGCCACATGGAGATTTGCCAATAGCTATTTTAGCCATCCCAGATTTTAAAGAAAATAATGTATTACAAGATTGGGAAACCATCATAGAACTCACCTATAAAAAAGAAGAACAACAAAGAATAATTGAACAGCTACAAACCATAAATGCGGAGGTATTACTATTTTTAAACCATACGAGTCAGATCACTGTTTTGGCAACCGATGGCACAATTGACAAAAATTTAGTTCGTTCTAAAAATAATACATTTGGAAAAGAAACACTGACAATAAATAACAAGACTTGGAACATATTTGATAGTGGTGAAAAAAAATTACCAAATTCAACCGAAAAATTCTATAAATACAAAATTGCATGGCAAGACAATTTAAGCGATGAAGATACTCGTTTTGCAACGTATTTTCCAACCCAGGTAGCAACACATTTGCCTTATTTAATTCATGCTAGTTTTGATCTAGATCCATCCCGCAATCACCTAAACAAGAGTGAGGATAATGAGTTTATTTTAAGCCAAATCACAAAAACATTAAAAGAAAAAGCCAGTACTGAAATTTTAAATAAAAATAAAGCCGACTGGAAATCTTTAAATTTTCTAACTATAGAAGGCAAAAGTGAAAATCCTAATCTGATCAACTTTTATAAAAATATTGAAAATGCGAAATATAAATTAGCAATATACCCAACAGTTAATGGTGAATATAAAGGTATACACGAAATTAAATTCTACGGGAATGATTTTTCTCAATGGGTTCAACGTAATAAATTAGAAGCTAATTTTCCAGATTTATTATTACCAGTTCCATCAAATAGAACGGCAATAACTTATAAAATTAATTCTAAATATACTGTAGAAGAATGGAAGTCAATTTTTGATGTTGTAACTGACCAAATAGCAAATCTTGACGAAAGAGTTGCTATTGTCAAACTTTTAATAAAGGATACTTTTAAAGAATTACATGGCAACTTTTTTCCATTACTACTTGACCAAGATAAGAATAAAGTCAATAGTGATATAGAAGTTTTTACTTTAAGAAAAGGTTCAACGGATATTTATCAAATACCGGATTACGTGAAAATTTCATTTATTGATGACGCTCTTTATTTTAAATTAGAAAATGCATTTTCAGAAGAAATTGAAAACAAGAGAAACAGTCCTTCAGAACATAAATCAAGGGCATTAAAAAAAACAATAGACAATATTGTTAATCTTGGATCAAATGACATTACAGATGTTGTTAGAAATATTACAAGAGCATTTAATGCAAAAATTGAAGAAGATACATCTAAAGCATCAGAATTAGCCATTCCTTTTATCAATTCATTATTTCAAATCTTTAAACAAAAAAAAGAAGGAGAAAAAACAGCTGTAGAAAGCATAAAAATAATAAATCGAAAAGGGAATTTAGTATTAACCAGTGAAGTTTCTTTAGGTAAGGAATATTATTATGGAAGAATAACTGAAAACTTATTCGAAGGAATTTTTGAGGATGAAAATTTTTTAATAGGAAATGAATTTTGGGGTTTAGATATTGGAAATCAAAATATAGATTATCTAGATGATTTCTTTATCTGGTTAGGGGTCAATAAATATTCCAAAACTAAAAATTTAAAAAAAACATCCTACAAAGTACAGATTGATCAATACGCAAATTTTGTATTCGATAAGATAGGTATTCCTTCACTATATACAAGTTTAAGTTATGATGTAATACAAGTTGATTTTTTTGATGAATTAATTTCTAAAAAAATTTCAATCGAAAAATTAATTGCATGGATAGCTTTAGATAAAAATTTACTTGCAAAATTAGATAATGAAACTAACGGGGAAACATTTACGCATTTTTACGGTAACAGTGCAAAACATGAAACTTTAAAACCTTCCTATTTTTTATATCAAATCACTAAATCAAAAATAGCTGAAAACATTTTTGTTGATTTTGAATTTGCATCTTATTTAGGCCTCAAGTCAGTTAACCCTGAACATCAGCTATTTGTTGATTTAAATCTTGACAAAACAGTAATACTGGACATCCTAAAAAAATTAGGAGCGAAAATGTCGTTCAATGACTTAAATGTAGAATCGGTATATGTTTTAATGAATAATTTAAAGGAGAAAAATGTAGATTATAAAAATGCACGTAAAATATACCAACATGCTTTCAACTATTTTAAAAATCATAAAAAGTTAGATTTGGAATTATTGCCCAAACAAACACACCTTATAGCTTTGAAAAATGGCAAAAAAGAATACATCCCTACACAAGAGGTATATTACAGTGATAATACAACACTTCCTGTTAAAATCATTGAAAATTTTTGGATTTTTGATTTTCCTAAAAGAAGTGGTGAAAAACAAGTTAGCGACTATTTTGGTGTTAAAACATTTAAAGACATTTTAATCGAAATAGATGAACATAAAATTACCAAGCACTTAAAAGCGGAAGAATTCAACAGTTGGTTTTACAAAATAAAACCTTATCTTCTAACATATCGTTTAAGTAATTTTAATACTGAAGAATCAATTAAAAATACTTCTAGTCTGGTTAAAAACAGTACTATAAAAATTGTGTCAAATTTAGAGTATTCAATTAATGGCAGCGATCTTAAAAAATTACTACCTAATGAATTTATTAACAATAACAAACACGTTTATTATATCGGAGCTGAACCTAATTTTTCGTTTAAGCAATTGAAAAACACGCCAGCTTTTTGTGAAGCGTTTGCTGAAATTTTATGTGTAATTTTTGAAGTAAATGAAAACAAAGATGATTTTAGAAATATATTTAAAGATAAAGAGGACTTAAAAGATAGCAAATACCTTATTGAGACAAAACACCTGACAGAAAAATTTGAAGAAGCTTGCGGACTATTGGGCATAAACAAAACAGAAATACTATTTTGGAAAGCAATTTCACAAGGTAGAATAGTCGAATTTCCTGAGATTATTGCCAATATCTTGGAGCTTAAAGAAAACATTTTGAAATCCATAGATTATCAATTACCAGATTATTATGAATTTGTGGATTTTGAAGAATTCAATAATCTGGAATCCTTCAATTTTATTAAAGATGTTTGCACCTCACAAAACATTACCACCATTGAAATCAAAGCGCGATTAGATAGTTTTCCTGGTTTAAAGCAGTATCACTTATCAAAATTCATACAAACGGCTATAGATTTAGAAATTTGGTGGAATAAGGCTTGGTGGTTGGATCTTTCAATTAAACCTATAGAAGAACAAATAAAATTCGAAAATAGACGAAATTTATATTTTGAAAAGCGTCAGGAAATAATCTACAAATTAGCTGAACAATTTTCTTGGGACGTTGAAATTGGCTACGAAAAAGAATTATTAGATGAATTGACCTCTATTTATAAAATTGTATTTCAAAAAGAAAAATTAGTTGGGTTAGAATTAGAATATAAATATAAAAATTTAATAACCGAATTTCATATTAATACCGAAGAGTTAAACTTAGAGATCAAAAGTTTACTTTTTTTTGAAGGTCATGAAGAGTATCTGACGTCTTACTTTACTGAACTCAATAAACGAGAGACGGAAACAAAAGAAAACAATATTATCGAACAAGAAGAAACATCAAATGTAAATGTGATAATTGGCTCAATTGACTGTGGTACTGTACCCATTGATAAAGTTAATAACGGTTTGGCTAATAAAAAGGGTAGCACATATCCTCTAAAAAAAGACCTACAAAAAAAGGAAGCCGGAAAAAAAGCGGAAAAATTAGTTTATGATAAATTACTAGAATTATATCCTGATGGTGAAATTAGATGGATATCCGGAAACTCTGAAGATAATAGTTTAAAATTAGATGATTCTAAAGGATATGACATTAGTTATAAAAAGAATAAAAACGACATACATTGGAAATTCCTTGAAGTAAAATCCAGTTCGTCTGGCCATCGTTTTATTATAAGTGCAAATGAAGTAAATGTGGGTATTGAAAACAAAAAAAATTATCATTTAGCATTGGTAACTGGCTTAAATATCAATTTTGTTGAAGACTTTTTCTTAAACGAAACTAGATTAGAAGAATTTAATATATTAAGAAATAGTGCTTCAATTAGACCCCTTGACTACGAAGTCTTCTACATTATCCCATGCCATAAATCAGAAATTGAATTAAAAAAGTAAAAAAAAATAACTTTATCTCACATGTAAGTCCGAACAATCAAAGATAAAATTTATATTTTTTGTTCCTTGAAATTCTAGCTTTAGAATAAAAAAATAAAAATGCATGCTTTTAACATTTAACCCCTATGATACATACAAACCGCTTATAATTAAAAATTCAAAATAATTATCTTACAAATCAACTTGAAAATAAGCCAATTTCTTTAAATCTTGCATAAAATGGTTTGTAAATTGTCCCGTAGAGGTCACTACACAGCCAAATGGCGTCAATTGAATACAATTGATGCCATTTTTTATTTTAAAACATAATCATTACAAACTAATTTTTTTGTTCTCGTTCCCTTTTTTTAAAGAACTAAAAACAAGGAAATAGTTTATACAAAAAAAACAATCCAATTAAAATGAGAGAAATTTTAATTTTAAAGTGCGGTAACCTAACTGGATTCTAACACAACGAATTCAGAAAATTAAGTTTATATTCTCCGAGATGTTTCAATTGCATATCAATGATTTTAAAATGAAATTCCATCTTTCAACATTGCCTGTACGGCTCTTCATTGCCCGTTAATAATTTATATAAAGTCTGCACAGCACTATCTTTCTTATACCTGTTTGATAAATTGTCTTAACTTCATTGCATGTATGAAACGCTAATTTATAGAGTACTATCCGAATTTTATATCCCCTTATTCCTTGTAATAAATTTGATGAAACATCTCTGCTAATTTTGAAGGTTCTTCTTTCCATATATTGAACATGCCTAATCCCATTACGTCAGGAACAATATCTAGTTGTCCAGCCTCTACTTTATCCAGTATTATTTTGGCTATACCATCGGGAGAAGGCATATCCCAATCACTTCCTTTATTCATATCAGTATCAATTGCACCTGGATTTACCATGTGAACGACAACTCCCTTTTTTGCGAGTTCTATGCGCGCGGATAATGTTGCAGAAAAAAGAGCCGCTTTAGATGCCGCGTAACCGGCAATCGAAGGAAGTGGTGAATATGCGGCAATCGATACAATATTGACAATTTTTGAAGGTGCATTGTTTTCTAAAACTGATGCAAACTCCCTCATCATAGCTACTGTCCCGTAGTAATTAGTATTCATATCAGACTCTATTCCACTGATTTCTCCTTCCAGGATGGTGCCTTTATTAAGGGACCCTGCATTATTGATAAGTATTTGAACATCTCTTGTTATTTCTTTAAGTTTGGCAATTTGATGTATGTTCGTAATATCCAATTCTAAAGCCACTACCCTATTGTCTCCGAAATTCGGAATATTATTTACATCCCGCGAAGTCGCATAAATTTTTCGCGCGCCTTTTTTCAATGCTTCTTCAACAAGCGATTTTCCAATTCCCCTGTTTGCCCCTGTAATTAAAATTACTTGGTCTTTGAATGTTTTCATATCTTTATTAATTAATAATTGTTCTGCAAAAGTAAATCGACTATGTAGTTTATAAAATCCGATACTTGCTAACTAATGCATTAAATTACTTTTTTCCGTCAATTATTAATGAATCATAACACGGTAGTAAACAGAGTTAATCTTAAAAAGTCAATATTTGAAGTTTGTGCTAGAAACGTCGCATAAGTTATTTTTGAAACTAGAAATCCAACGAAATAGAGGTTTTCGGAAATTAGGTTCGAAACTTTATAATACAAATTTTTTAAGTGGATCTACAGGAGACATTTTTTAGAGAAGCTTAAGAAATCTTGTTATCGTTAGGACTGAAAGAAAGGGTTCGGAATGATGCTACAACAGAAAAGCTCTAATACCCAAATTAATTATTTCAGGTTCTAATATTCTTTAAAGCAATATGAAGTTTTTTTTTAGTATCACTATTATTAAATATTCGTATAAAACATTTAAAATAGTTATTTGATACAAATATTTTTATCTAATGAAGATAAAATAATTGCCTTTAAATAATCTCTTTATAAAAAAAGAAGTACTTTTATTATCCCAGTTTCAACAAATCGTTATCATTAACCACCTAGCCAGTCAAAAATTAAAATTATGAAATGGTTTACCAATATAACGATACAAAAAATTAAGGAAATATTTTCTAAATCCCCTATTGATCCGGGAGCTGAAAATCTGGAAAAAGGAAGAAATCTTTTTTTGTCCAACCACATTTCCGATGCCCTGACCCATCTTAACAAAGCTATCCATCTGGGTTTTGAAGCCGATGCCTATGAGCTCAGGGGAAACTGCCTGCAAAAACTGGAATGCCATGACAACGCAATAGAAGATTTTGATAAGGCTATTGAAAATGATCCCTTAAAATTCTCTGTATACTACAGCAGGGCTCTTTCCAAAAAGGCCGTTAGGGATTTTACAGGACATATAGAGGATCTTTACAGTGCCATTTATTATTATAAAAAATGCCCCAGAGTGGAAAACCAAACACTGAAAACTTTTGAAACCGATCTGCTTAGCGCAATGCGGGATATCAACTATGAGATGCAAAACAGTAGTCATCCCGAAAAACTCCCATCAAGTGAAATAAAATCATTAATCAGGGATTCATTGCTTCTTATTAAAAAGGTCAGGCTTAACTGTAAGATTTTAAAGGCATCTTTATAATTTCCAATCACGGCAATATGTACAGAAGTACAAATACCTTATCGCATTTCCTAAAAAAATAAATCCACCAGAATAAAAATTTAGGACTAAAATTTAAAACATAGTTTTCCTAATGGAATTAAAAGCGACACGAACTCTAGATCCATCCGTTCTTCGAGTGAATATTCTCCCCTTAAGTTCCCAGTGATGATAATTAGGACAGGGTAAAAATTAACGATTTTTTTTTCAACTCTATTTTAGAGATATCAATATAATAATTAATTGTATCAATACAGCCTGCCGCGCACAAAGAAGGTTTATTTTTCATTCGCCTGGCTTATCATCTCCTGTATCACATCAAGGGCAAGCATTGTTTTAAGCCTGGTGCCGCAGCTCAGGCACACCCAGGTTCCCTGTGATCATCATAGGGAAAAATACAGGTAATTTGAGAAATATTAACTGTATACTGGGTAAGATCATCTGTTCTGAATTGGATTGTTTTCATTACCTATCTTTTTAAATTGCATTGATACAGGCTTCTACAATGATAAAAAATAAAACGACAGCCTTATTAATTGAATCTGCAAAGAAAAAAACTTCCCGCTTTATTTCGATTCTTCCGCAATTTTCCAGCTGTCAAAGCTGCAGTCGTACTTGTATCCCATCTCACACATTTCTCCGATCCACTCCTTTAAGGTTTCATGCATCATTTTCATTTCTGTAGTTCTGCCTGATATTACAAAAAGACTTTTATCATGGGAAGCAGTACCGTGATTGACGATGTAACCCAGTTTTTGGATTTCTTCTTCCATTTTTTGGGATTTCTCCAAAGTATCCGTGTAAAAGAAATAATCAATTTTTAATTCATCTTCCTCTTCCACACTGGCATCACGCAGTTTAACAAGTGATTCAATTGAAAGACGGAATTGTTTCTCCTTATTGGCGGTAAAATCATTTTCAGAAACAAAGCGCTTCTTTTTTTTAGGCTTTAAAAAACTTAAGATTTCCATTTTTATTTGGTTGTTGTAGTTTACAATTATACATATCAAAACAAAAATAGGTAAATATCGAATCCGATAATCCTTACTGTAACAAACTTAACATACCGTTTCTGCTCATGCCCCGTGCAGGCTGCATAGAGTCGATAGCTCTCTTTTTTAGTTACGATTTGATAAAAAACCGTGGTGTTTTACTTTATTTTGATAACAAAAAATTAATAGATACAACTCAGGCATGTCTGAAACAGATGTGGTATATCAGTAAAAAGCCCCTGCTTTCGCAAGGGCTAAGTCTTATTTCTTGCCTTTTTTTGACTTAGATTTTTTCGCTTTCTTTTTTAACTTCTTTTTTGCAATTTTCTTTGCCTTGGCTTTATTTTTAGCTTTTTGAGCCCTGTCTTTCTTTTTTGCCCTGGCTTTCAATTTTGCCTTTTTATCTTTCTTGTTCTTTTTGGCTTTTTCTTTTTTCTTTCCGGATTTCTTCTCTTTTTCTTTTTCCTTCATCTTCTTTATTTTAAGTTTATTCTTTTCTGATTTTCCTTTTTCTTCTGAAATTTCTTTTAACGATTCTTCGGCATTGATTTTAAAATCTTCAGTCACAGCATCTTGAACTTCTGTTTCTTTAATTTCTGCTGAAGAGAGTTCAGCGGCAGGAGGTTCCGGGTCTTCACTACCGGGTTACTATTGTTAATGTCTTTCAGATCATTCAATCTTTCCTCTGGGCCGTTTTTGCTCATGGGTATTTTATATTTTAATTCAAAAATTATCCTGGATGCACGAATTCAATAAACATTTAACTAAAATATTAGCTTATTGTTATCAAATTGTAAACAAATGTAATATTAAAATATATTTTCCAATGTTAAGCTTTTAAAACACCGTGCTGAAGTGGCCATAAACAGCTTTTCTCCTGAAAAAAATTTATTTTACCCAAAAAAAATAAATAAAAACTTACAATTAATGCAAAAGAATTTTACCACAATACATTTTTTACTGACTGATGCCAGATCCAAATTTCCTGATAATCATAACAATGTGGACATAAATGTTTTACAGGCTTTAAAACCCGCATCAACTACAAGTTGAAATACTATTAGCTACACTGTTAAATTTTCTCTCTCTGATGTTAAATATGGGTAAATCCCTATGCAGTATACAACTTGTTTATCTATATTTGTAATAGACACCGCAGCAATTTGCTTGATCAATTTTTAAACTGATATAAGTTTGAGATTGATTATCGAAGATGTTGTTATTAAATACAATTTGTTTTACAGATGTCTAAAGACCATATAATACCTAATAGCCCCAAACTATGAAAAAAATTACTCTAATGATCTGCCTGCTGCTCACAGCAGCCGGTGCAAGCGCTCAGCAGGAAAAAGGAATTATAGGATACAGCAACTGGCTGGATAACTGGACAGAATTCAAACCTCAAAAGTCCGATTCTAAAGATGCAAATCAAATTTTAGCCGGAAATATTACTGAAAACACAAAACTGCTGAAAAGAAATGTATATATACTTCAGGGAAATGTATATGTAACCAATAATGCGGTGCTTACTATTGAGCCTGGTACAGTAATTATTGGAGATGCTGTTTCAAAAGGAACCCTTGTAATTACAAAAGGCGCCCAAATTATGGCGACAGGACAGGAAACAGACCCTATTATATTTACCTCAAACCAAAGCATGAAAAAAGCAGGTGATTGGGGAGGCATTGTAATTCTTGGTGATGCTCCG